>Ga0209013_10000597_pt1 | contig 32613 bp, 23 predicted proteins | sample Cruoilmetagenom2_FD_187291 | JGI IMG/M metagenome (GOLD analysis project Ga0209013, IMG submission 187291) | Oil polluted marine microbial communities from Coal Oil Point, Santa Barbara, California, USA - Sample 2 (SPAdes) (version 2) | ecosystem: Environmental > Aquatic > Marine > Oil seeps ...
AGTTTTGAGTTTTGAGTTACCGGCGCGAGGAAATGACCGGCGAGGTTCGAGCGTAGTGCCCGCGCTTGGGCGCGTTGACCGGGCGTGCCTTCTCTGACAATGTTGGGGGCGAGGACGCTGCGGCTACTCGTCTTGTTGAGTCCCGACATTGTCAGAGGGGGCGCACTGGCCGACGGCAGCGGGAGGTGGGCAAGGACTCGCCGAAGGCGAGGCCATTGGCCACCCGCTGGCGGCGGGTAGACTCCGAGGCCGAAGGCCGAAGGAAACCTCGGGGAGCGCGATGGCAGAAGGTCGCGTTGCTATCGAGAGCGCCCTTCTGAACATCGCGCACGGGCACGGGTGGGAGGAGGCTCGCTCCGTCAATCCCTCAGGTGGAGATTCAATCGCCCAGGTACGCCTCCAACCAGCGGTGGATCTCCATCCACCAGCGCACGTTGTTCTGCGGGCCCTCGATCACGTGCCCCTCGTCGGGGAAGACCACCAGCCGCGACGGCACCTCCTGGTGCTGTAAAGCGGTGAACAGCTGCAGGCTCTCGGCGAACGGCACCCGGTAGTCGAGCTCGCCGTGGGTGACGAGGGTCGGCGTCGACATGCTCCCGGCGGCGATGTGGGGCGACCACTTCGCATACAGCTCGGGCTCGTCCCACGGCGTCGAACCCATGTCCCACGCCGGGAACCAGAGCTCCTCGGTGGCGCCGAAGAAGCTCGTCAGGTTGTAGAGCCCGGCGTGGCTCACCGCACACCGGAAACGGTCGTCGTGGCCGATGATCCAGTTGACCGAGTACCCGCCGAAGGACCCCCCGATGACCGCCAGCTTCCCCGGATCGATGAAGTCGAAGTTCTCGAGCGCCCAGTCGAGCCCCAGCATGAGGTCGCGGTAACAGCGTCCGCCGTAGTCCCTGCTCACCTGGGCCTTGAACTCCGGGCCATATCCTTCACTCCCTCTCGGGTTCAGGTAGAGACCGACGTAGCCGGGCGAGGACACGAGCTGGAAGGTGAACCAGGTGGTCATGAAGCGGTCGGCCCACATGCCCTGCGGCCCTCCGTGGACAGTCAACACCAGCGGGTATTTCTTGCCCTCCTCGAAGCCCGGCGGCCGCAAGATGAAGCCGTGGACCCGGGCGCCGTCGGCCCCCTCGAACCAGATATCCTCGAGCGGCGGCAGATCGAGCTCACGGGTCAGATCGGCGTTGAGCGAGGTCAGCTGATGTGAGCTGCCGCCGGCGATCGGGATGGAAAACAGCTCGGCCGGCCGATCGTTGTACGAGCGAGCGACCACGACGTGTTTGCCGTCCGGGGTCATGGAGAGCCCACCGGAGTAGCCCTCGTGGGCGATCCTCGTGAGCTTCCCATCGAGGTCAGCGGCGAAGACCGATAGCCTGCCCTCGTCCCGGGCGGTGAACACGATCCGCCCGCCGTCGGGTGACCACCTCAGCTCGCGAACGGACCGGTCGAGATCTTCGCTCAGCCTCCGGCGCTCGCGGGTCTTCCGGTCGTAGACCACGAGGACGTCTTCGTCCGCCTCGTAACCGGGATTCGCCATGGAGGTGTAGGCGATGAAGCGGCCGTCAGGCGAGAAGTGGGGGTTAGCGTCGCGTCCCGGGTTGTCGGTGATCTTGGTGGTCGTGCCGCTGGCGAGGTTGATCAGGAAGAGATCGTGGTTGGTGCTCGCCGCCGAGTCGGGGTCGTCGTTGCGCACGAAAATGAGCTCCGATCCGTCCGGAGAGAGATCGAAATCGTGGCTCGTGGACAGCGACACCGGCGGGGTATCGAAGTCGCCCGGTGTGAGGTCGGTCATCACCCCACTGGTGGCATCCACCCGGAGCAAGTGGTTCCTTTCGTCGCCGAGCCAGCTTTTCCACTGCCGGAACAGGAGCCGGTCGATGGTCCTCGCCTCGGATTTCGGCAGCTCCTCCCGGGTCCAGTTCTCGATCTCCTCCTTGCCCTCCGGCACGACCCGCGATCCGACGATCAGGGATCCCCCGTCACGCGACCACTGTGGATTACCGAGATCCGTCTCCGATTTCGTGAGCTGGCGCGCCTCACCGCCGTCGATCCGGATAAGGTGGAGGTTCTCGACACCGCTCCGATCGGAGAGGAAAGCGAGACTCTTTCCATCTGGCGACCACCGCGGCGAGTGGTCGGCGCCCGGCGCGAAGGTCAACCTCTTCGTCGTGCCACCGGCGATCGCCGCCAACCACAGATCGCTGTCGGTTTCGTTCTGTTCGAGGTCGGCACGCGTCACCGTGAAGGCGACGAGGTGTCCGTCCGGGGACACCTGCGGATCCGATACCCGTTTGATCGAGTACAGGTCCTGTGGCTGTATGGGCCTTCCGGCCTCGATCGGGTTGCACAAGGCTCCCACAGCCACAACCGCACACAGCATCGACATCGATTTGTTCATGGTTCTTCCCTCCGAAGTCGGGGCTCGCCGCCCGTGCCAGCAGCGTACCATTGTCGGTCGATGAGCCCGCCACCCCCGAAGTGCGATAGAACTCCGCGCATCTGAATTATGATGTTCTGTCCATGGTGAGTCCGTGAAACTCCTCGTCGTCTACAACCCCAGCGCCGGTCACGGCAAGGCCGGCCGCCTGCTGCCAGCGATCAAGGCCCACGCCGGCAGGATCGGGCTCGAGTTGGAGGTCCGGCTCACGTCGGGTCCCGGCGACGCCATCGAGATCGTGCGTACGGCTGACCTCGGGAGCTTCGACGGGGTCATCGCTGCAGGCGGCGACGGCACGGTGTTCGAGACGGTGAACGGGTATTTCCGCAACGGCGCCGGGCACTCGACCCCGTTCGGCGTGCTGCCGGTCGGCACCGGCAACTCCTTCGCCAAGGACCTCGACCTGCTGACGGGTCAGACCACCGAGGCGTTGGATATGATCTCCCGTGGCCGAACCCGCAAGGTCGATGTCGGACACTGCCGCGCGGGAGACAACGAGTACTATTACCTCAACATCCTGGGCGTCGGATTCGTCACGGATGTCACCGCGACCGCGGCCAGACTCAAGATTCTCGGTAACGCCTCATACACCATTGGGGTGATTTACCGGACTGCGTTTTTGAGTGACTTCCACATGCGGCTGGAGCTCGACGGCGAGGTCATCGAGCGTGAAACGACCTTTGTCGAGATCTCCAACAGCCGCTATACCGCCGATTTTCTGATGGCCCCGAACGCCCGCATCGACGACGGCCTCCTGGACATCACCCTCCTCGGGAAGATCTCCCGTCGGCGCCTCCTGAAGTTCTTCCCCACGGTTTTCCGGGGCGAGCACATCCAGCAGGACGAGATCGAGACCTTCACCGCCCGCCACATCAAAGTGGTCAATGAGCGCCCAAAAACGCTGTCACCGGATGGCGAGATCATCGGCGCGACTCCGGCCGAGGTGCGCTGCCTGCACCAGGCGCTCGAGGTCTTCGGCTAGCCCGCATATCTCGCCAGCTTGCTGCGCTATGAGCCCTCTAGCCCGCATATCTCACCGGGTTTCGTAGCGAGGGCAGCGAGGTGCCGTGCCCAGAGGGGTTTGCGACCCGAGGGGCGCGGAGCGCGTACTTGCGGTACGTCGAGCACCCCGAGGCGAGAAAACACCTCTGGGTGCGGTGCATCGTCGGCCGCAGCAGAAAGCTGGTGAGATATGCGGGCTAAGGTCCGTTCACCGGGGGCTCATTCAGTCGATACGCTTGCGCACCTCATCCAGAATCTTCTCGAACTCGGGGTCGCCGCCCAAGACGTCAAAGTCATCGTCTTCAAAGATGCGGGCGTTCGCCCACCCGCAGTCGAGGGCACGGTGGAGTCTGACAAGGGCGGCGGCGGGTCTCCCGTCGAGTGCGGAGATGCAGGCCTGGTCGTAGAGGTTCCAGCCGAGCGTGGGGGTCTTCGGGCCGAAAACCTCCTCGCGAATTTCGAGCCCCCGCTGATATTGGCGGAGGGCTTCGCCATACTCCTTCAGCCGGTAGTGGTGGAATCCGATGGACTCGACGATGCGCGCGACGTCGACGTGAACTGGCCCGTAGACCTTCTCGGCGATGCGCAGAGCGCGTTCGAGCATCGCGCGCTCGCCCTCCACATCACCACGACTGCCAATGAGGAGGGCATAGGGGCCCAAGGTCCACACCAAATCTGGATGGTCAGGACCGAGCGCGCGTTCGCCGATCGCCAATGCCCGCTCAAGCCGCGTGCCCGCAGTCTCGTAGTCCCTCTCTTGCCGGTCGAGCATCGCGAGTTTGGTCAACGGCGACATCAAGGCATGATGGTCGGGGCCCAGAGCGCGCTCCTGAATCTCGAGTGCGCGCTCGTACAGAGGTCGCGCCTGATCATGACGCAGAGTCTCCTGATAGCAACGCCCGAGGGTCAGACAGGCCCAACCGACAGCAGTGTGATCGGGCCCGACAGCGCTCTCGCGCAAGACGATCACACGTTCGAGAAGCGGTTGAGCAAGGTCATACTCTCCCAGGTCCATGAGCATGCCGGCGTAGAGTTCGGTCGTCGAGGCAACCACCAGATCGTTTTCCCTGCCGGTCGTTCGGAGAATCTCCAGCGAACGCTCGAAGGCCGCCCGAGCACTGTCGTAGTCGCCAGTGCGGGCGCACACCAAGCCGAACATTCCGAGGCTCGAGGCCACCGCCCAGTGGTCGGAACCCAAGGCCTTCTCGTAGACCGCCACCGCTCGCTCGAAGAGTGCAAGTGCCTCGGCGTGGTCGGCGGTCCAGTACGCCAGCCAGCCGAGGGATACACAGCTGTCGCCAACCGCGGCGTGGTCCTCGCTGAGATGGGTTTCGCGGAGGCGGAGCGACTCCTCGAGCAGCGGCCTTGCCTTGTCGAACCGACCCAGGTTCCGGTACCCGCTCCCAAGTGTGTCCATCAGCTGCGCCCGCACAACCGGTTGATCGGGGAGCTCGCTCGTGATGCGCTCCAACCCTCGGTCGAGCATCGCGGTCGTCGACGAGAGATGCCCCACCTGACCCGCGGGGTCGACATCGGCGAACACTCCGACCAGGAGCTGCGAGACCCGGCGGGCCGTCTCAGCCTCACGCTGCGCTCGTACCAACCCGACGCCGGTGCCCACCACCCCCGCCGCCAGAGCCGCGAGCACAAGCGCACTCGCCGCAACGCCAACGCGGTTTCGACGGACGAACTTCCGAACACGGTAGGCTGCACTGGGCGGACTGGCGAGTACCGGCTGGTTGAGAAGATGCCGGCCTACATCGGCTGCCAGGTCAGATGGGAAATCGTAGCGCCTGACTGGGTCCTTCTCGATCGCCTTCATGACGATCCAGTCGAGGTCACCTCGCAGTTGCTTCACCAGCCCATGGCTGTCAGTGCGCCGGCGTGCCGCCGCCACCTGCGATGCATCACCGAGACTCGAGACGCGGGTGCTCGGGCGCGGCGGCTCATCCTCACGGATGCGTCGCCGCATTTCGTCGAACCCCGCCCCGCGGAGCTCGGATGGCTCAAAAGGCTGCGCCCCTGCCAAGACCTCGTACAGGACCACCCCGAGCGAGTACACGTCGGTGCGCGTATCCACGTCGAGACCGGTGAGCAGCGCCTGCTCGGGGCTCATGTACTCGGGCGTCCCGATCCACTGCCCGAGTTCGGTGAAGAGAGTGCGCTCGGTGAGCCTCTGCGACGTCGCCTTGGCCACGCCAAAGTCGATGATCTTCGGTACCGGCCGCCCATCCTCGACCGCCACCAGGATGTTGGACGGTTTGATGTCTCGGTGGATCACGCCCTTCTGGTGGGCATGCTGCACCCCACCACAAACCTGGACAAAGACCTCCAACCTCTCGCGCGTGCTCAGTCGATGGGCATCGCAGTACTCGGTCAGCGGCACCCCTTTGACATACTCCATCACGAAGTAGGGGCGCCCCTCGTTAGTCGAACCGGCCTCGAACGCCTTGGCTATGTTCGGGTGGTTCATCAAGGCCAGGGCCTGCCGCTCGGACTCGAAGCGCGCCACCACCTCCCGGGTGTCCATGCCCCATTTGATCAGCTTGAGGGCCACACGGCGGCGAACGGGCCGCTCCTGCTCCGCCTCCCACACCTCGCCCATTCCGCCCTCGCCCACCTTCTGCAAGAGCCGATAGCTGCCAACACGATCGCCGGACAGCGGTCGATCTTCCAGGGCCGGCGTTTCGTCAACGGCGAGCAGCAATTCGACCTCGTTTCGAAATGCCGGTTCGTCACCAACGCAGACCTCGTCGAGATACGCGGATCGTTCAGACGGCGGCAGCTGGCAAGCGGCCAGAAAAATCGCCTTCACCCTGGCATGCTGTTCCGAAGTCACAAGACGTCTCCCCGCGACAACTCGAGCTGGAGCCACGCGCGGGCGTGGCGCCAGTCGTTCTCCACCGTGCGTTTGGAGACCCCGAGCGCTTCCGCCACCTGCTCCACCGTCAATCCTCCAAAGAACCGCAGAGTGACTACCTTCGCCTCGCGTTCGTCAAGCTCAGCGAGGCGCTCCAGGGCAGCATTGAGGTCGAGAAGCTGTTCCGGGTCGAGGTCCGCCTGCTCAGACGGCGCAAAGACCTCTGCCAAGGTCACGTTCCGCCACCCGGCGCCACGCTTCTGCGCCCCCCGCTCCCGGGCGTGATCAACCAGAAGACGGCGCATGACCCGGGCGCCGACCGCGAAAAAATGGGTCTTGCCTTGCCAGTCGGCACGGGTCTGGTCGACCAGCTTCAAGTACGCCTCGTGAACCAGCGCGGTCGGCTGGAGGGTGTGGCCGGGAGTCTCGCGGCTCATGTAGCCCCTCGCCAGACCGCGCAGCTCATCGTAGACCAGCGGGAACAGGTCTTCTGCGGAGACTCGCCCGGTACCTTCAGCATCGCCCAGTCCGGCGAGGATCGCAGTCACTCGTTCTTTACGGTCGGTGGCCAGCGTCAGCCTCCAGTTGGGGTCCTAGCCCGCATATCTCACCAGCTCCCTGGACCGGATTCATCGTTCTGCTTCAGGTGATTCTACGAACTTCGCGTCCACCTGTTGCGGACTTCCTTCCCATTTTCCGCGATAACGGGTGGAGGTAGACATGAAACGAATGTGGATCATCCTTGGTGTTCTGTTGGCTTGCGGTGCGCTCGCTTCCCCGGTCGAGGCGGCTGGAAAAGGTTGGCACCTCCGAGCTTTCGCGGCCGGATTCGACCCCAGCCTTGACGAGACGGTGCCTTCCGAAAACCCCGACGAGGTACAGGTGAAAGGTCTCAGTGACCTCGGCTTTGGCGCCAGCCTCGAGTACCAGTTCAATGACCGGCTCGGAATCGAGCTCGGCGCTTTCACGGCGAGCCCGGAGATCGAACTCGGCGCGGAGATCCCCGGCTACGGTCAACTCTTGCTTACCGACTCCATGAGCGCGCGAGCAGTGACTCTAGACTTCAATATTCACCTGACCCCGAATAGTACGTACTTCGACGTCTATATCGGTGGGGGAGTGGCGGACATGAGCTACGGCGACCTCCACTACGTCGATCCCGAGGGCGATTCTCTGGATATCAGCGCCGACGGCGAGCTCACGTGGTCCGTCAAGGCGGGCCTCGACATCGCCCTGGGCAAAGAGAGCAGGTGGGCTGCCGTCGGCGGCATTCGCTACATCGATTCCGACATCGAGCTCGGAAACGTCGACGATGACGTCGGCGAAAAGGTGTCCCTCAGCTACAACATCTTCTCCTTCACCGTCGGTATCGCGTTTAGCTTTTAGAGAGAGTGAGGGGATGAAAATCCCCGACCGCCTGGATTCTCGATGCTAGATGCAGGCGACAGGTCACAGGCCTCAGGTCTCAGGCTACACAGGCTTCAGGTCTCGGGTCTCATTGAAATATCTTCGAAAGTTGCAGAAAGGGCCTGACATCGCAGGAGTCCAACCGACACTCTCGATGCGACCTGTAACCTGAGGCCTGTGACCTGTCGCCCGCACCAAGGTACCAGTGAATCGAGAATCTGATGACGGTCGCGATGGCGGGCCCTCGGGCACGGACGCGGACGCGGGTTTCAACCTGATACGAAGGGGTTGGTGGCCTTCTCCCGGCCGACGGTGGTCTCGGGGCCGTGCCCGCAGACCACCATCGTCTCGTCAGGCAGGGTGTAGAGCTGCTCGCGGATGGAGCGCTCGAGAACCGGGAACGAGCCTCCCCAGAGATCGGTCCGGCCGATGGAGCCCGCGAAGAGCACATCACCCACTACAACCAGCGGGTCGGGCGCGCCCGAGACCACGAAGCAGACACCGCCGGGCGAGTGCCCCGGGGTGTGGCGCACCTCCAACGCGAGATTCCCGACGGTCAACTCCTGGCCGTGCTCGAACCACAGATCCGGCTCCGGCGGCGGATCGGCTTCGAGGCCGAACATCTTCGCCTGCCTCGGCAGGCTCCGGTAGAGCTCACTCTCGTCAGGGTGCAGCCCCACCGGCACGGCGGCATCGAGCTCACGGGCCAGATCTGCGGTACCGGCGGCGTGGTCGAGGTGGCCGTGGGTGTGGAGGATCATGGTGGGACGCAGCCCGCTCGCACGCACCAGTTCTGCGATCCGAGCTCCCTCCGCACCGGGGTCGATAACGACCAGCTCCCCGGCCTCACGATCACCCAGGAGAACACAGTTGGCCTGAATCGGACCGACGGGGAAGGTGTCGAGGAATAGACGAGTTTTCATCTTCAATTTTTCCGGTTTGCTTTCGACATTTTCACCTTCCTCGTCACCTTCCCTTCGGTTCGAAATCAAACCGGAAAAATTGAACTAGAAGAGCTTACCCACAAGCGACCCGATCAGGGTTGCGAGTTTTTCCGCCGCCTTCTCCCCTTCCTCCAGGACCTCGGTGTGGGTGAGCGGACGGTCCACAAGACCGGCTGCAGGATTGGCGGCCAGCGACAGCACCAGCACCTTCATTCCCATGTGGCGGGCGGCCAGGACCTCGGGAACCGTGGACATGCCGACCACCGAGCCGCCCATGCTACGCAGCATCCGCACTTCGGCCGGGGTCTCAAAAGAGGGACCCTGGACCGCGGCATAGACGCCCTCACGTACCACAAACCCGGCTTCCGCCGCCGCCGATTTTGCCAATTCACGAAGTTTGGGATCGTAGGCCTCGCTCATGTCCGGGAACTGGGGTCCGAACTCACGACCCCACTCCCCCGTCAGCGGGTTGACGCCCAACAGATTGAGGTGGTCGTTGACCACCACCAGGGAACCGGCACCGATCTCGGGGTCGAGCGCACCGGTGGCGTTGGTCGCGATCATCATCTCGGCGCCGAGAAGCGCTGCCAGGCGCACCGGCGCCACCACCTCTTCCGGACGATAGCCCTGGTAGAGGTGGAAGCGGCCGTTGAGGACCATCAGGGTCTCGCCGCCCCGCCGCCAAAGAGTGACGGTCTGGCGATGCCCCATCAGGGAGTGCAGGGGGAAGGGGAAGACCTCTTGGAGATCCACTTCCTCCGCCGCATCCCATCCCGGCACCTCGAGCCGAAGGCCCGATCCCGCCACGAGGAGAGCGAGCACGAGGCCCGGCTGGTACTGCTCGCAGAAATTTTCGGCCACGCGCCGCATCTCGTCGGGGGTCAGCACACCGCTCATTCCCGGGAGCCTAGCACAGGAGAATTAGGAATGAGGAATGAGGAATTGTCGGCGCGGGGAGGATGAGGGTCAGTTTTTAGTTTTGAGTTTTTGGTTTTGAGTTATCGGCGTGGGGAAGCGACCAGGGGCTTTGGGCCACGCTGCCCACGTTTAGGCGGGTGAAAATTCCTCATTCCTCATTCCTAATTCCTAATTCTGAGCTCATCGTGACCTCGGTCTCTACCAAGCTGCCGTTGGTTCTGCTACCTTTGCGCCTTCGATGACCCGGATTCGCCTGCAGTCGCTGAAGCTGACCGGCTTCAAATCTTTCCCGGACGAGGTGGAGCTCACCTTCCCGGGCAAGGTGTCCGCAATCCTCGGGCCCAACGGCTGCGGCAAGTCGAACCTCGTGGACGCCATCCTCTGGGTCCTCGGCGAACAGAGCCCCTCCCTGATGCGCCTCAAGCAGATGGGAGACGTGGTCTTCAGCGGCGCAGCGTCGCGGCCGGCAGCCGGGGTGGCCGAGGTGACGTTGATGCTCCAGTCCGACGACGGACACTGGAAGGAGACCGACGGCAGGCTCGAGGTTCGGCGGCGCGTCTTTCGCACCGGCCCATCCGAGTATCGTCTCAACGGCCGCACCGCGCGGTTGAAGGATATTTTCGACGAGCTCGCCGGAGTGGGCCTCGGCACGCGTGCCTACTCGATCATCGAGCAGGGCCGCGTAGGCCAGGTCCTGTCGGCGCGCCCGATCGATCGCCGGGCTCTGCTCGAGGAAGCAGCCGGCATCACCCGCTACAAGGCACGCAAGCACGAGGCGGAGCTCAAGCTCGAGCACACCCGGCAGAACCTGCTCCGCCTCGATGACGTGATCGGCGAGGTGGATCGCACCCTGCGCCAGATCAAGCGCCAGGCAAAGCAGGCGGAACGCCATCAGAAGCTCGAGATCGAGCTCAAGGACCGCCTGCGGCGACTCTTCACCATCGAGGCGCACCTGCTCGACGGCCAGCGGGCCGAAATCGCCCAGGGCCGAGGTCTCGCACAAAACGAGGTCGCGGCGGCGGCGGCGGCTCTCGGCGGTAGCGATGCCGATCTCGGCCGCGCGCGCGCAGCGCTCGAGGCCGCACGGACCCAGACCGAGACAGCGCGCTCGGAGGTGGCGACCCTCCTCGGATCCCGGGAACGCCTGGAAGCATTCCTCGAGCGCTCCGCCGATCTCCTCGACAACCTCCGCACCTCCCTCAACCACACCAAAACCGAGGCCACCACCCTCACCTCCAGCCGCTCCGCACTCGACCTGCGCACCACAGACGCCGGCAGTCGAGTCGACGGGTTGCTGGTGGAGCTCGAGAAGGTGCGTGCCGGGCTCGCCAAAGCCGAAGAGGAAAATGCGGCTGCAGACGCTCGCCGGGAGAAAGCCGAGCAGGCAACCGCCCAACACCGCCAGGATCTCCTCCGCACCATCTCCACCCTCACCGGAAGCCGCAATCGACTCGGCGACCTGGATCGGGAGCAGGACCGCCTGACCTACGCCCTCGGTCAGCTCGACCAGGATCGGAAGCGCCTCGACGCACGGCGTGAGGAACTCGGCATCAGTGTCCGCGGGGCAGCCGACCGTAGTCGCTCCGCTGCGGACGCCGCCGAGAAGCTCGGAGAGGGGCGGCGAGACCTCGCCAACGAACGCACCCGCCTTCGCGAAGAGGCCGCCGCAGCCAAACAAGAAGCCGAGTCCCTCGGCCATGCGCTGTGGGAGCTGCGCCACAGACTGCAGGGGGTCGAGCGGGAGCTCGCCCGCCACGCCGCCGCCGCCGAGCACCTGGGCGTTCTATTGCCTCCCGAGGCTATGGCCGGCCAGCTCGGCGACTACCTCCACCCACCGGCCGAGCTCGCACCGCTTCTCGACCGGGCGTGGCGCGAGTGGCTCGAGTTGCCCGTGGTGCGGACGACCCGGCTCTCCGCGGAACAACTCGAGCAAGTGGCTGAGCTGGAGGGCCGGATCAGACTCGTGGCGGCCGGGGACGCCCCCTCCCCACCGGCGTCGACGAGCCCTGGCGGTGCAAAGGACCTCATGGCCGAGGCCGGTGTCGCCCCCGAGCATTTGGGATGGGTGGCCCGCGCCCTCCCCCCGACCCTGCGCTGCGATGAGGCTGCAACCGCCCAGCGGCTTGCGGACGAACACCCGGAGGCAATATTTATCGATCCGGATGGGGTTCTGCGAAGAGGCAGGGTGATGGAGCCTCCCACCGCCGGCGCCCGCCATCCCGGCGCCCTCGAGCTGCGCACCAAGTCGGAAGAGCTGAAGGGACAGATCGAGGAGATGGCCTCGCGCGCCGAGAGCGCGTCAGACCGGTACCGGGACGTCGCCCAGCGTCTCGAGGAACAGGCCGCAGGGCTGGCGGACCTCGACGCCAAGGTCGTCGAGGCGGAGCACGAACGCGCCCGCACTGCGGCGGTGGAAGAGTCTCAAGCCCAGGAGCTTGGCCGGCTGGAGAAGGAGCTGGAGTCGCTCGCCGCGGAGGAAGGGCGGAGCCGCACCCAAGCAGCCGAGATGGCCCAACGCCATACCAGGCTGGAAAACGAGGTCAGCGATCTCGAAAAAAGGAGCCTGGGGCTCGAGCAGGCGGTGGAGGAGGCTGCTGTCGACCTCGCCGACCGCCGCGAAGAGGCCGCCGAGGTGCTGCGCGAGCTGGACCGCTGGAGGGCCGAGGAGAGAATCGCCCAGGAGCGCGTTGAGGCGGCACGTGCCGAAAGTGCCCGCCTGGAGGATGAGGCCGGCGCCCTCGTGACACGCCTCGCCGCCCTCGACGGCGAGGCTGATCGTCTCACGGGCGAGCTGGCGAGCACCGAGGAGGAGGTTGTTCGTTCGCGCACCCGGCTGGCCGAGGAGCAGGGCTTGCTCGCCGCCGCGCGGGAGCAGGAGCGGCGGCTGGCAGAAAGCGTGGAGGCGGCAACGACGCGGGTGGACGGGCTCGAGAAGGAGGTCCGCAAGCGTCGCGAAACTCACGACCGCGAACGCGACACCCTGCACGCCATAGAGGTGGAACAGACCCGCGCCGACGCCGAGTGGGAGCGCTTGCGCGAGCACGCCGCTTCGGAACTCACCCTCGGCCTCGAGAAGCTCCTCGAAGCGGAGCCCGAGGACGGGGACGAACCGGAGGAACTGCGGTCTGCCATCGAGGAGCTGCGCGCCAAGATCGAGCGCATGGGCCCCGTGAACCTCCTCGCCCTCAAGGAGTTGGACGAGCTCACGGAGCGTTCGACCTTCCTCCACGGTCAGCGCAAGGACCTTGTGGAGGCCTTGCGCACCCTCGACGCCACCATCGCCGAGATCGACGCAACCTGCCTGGAGCGCTTTGTGTCCACCTTCGAGCAGGTGAATCTGGTCTTCGCCGAGACCTTCTCCACCCTCTTCGGTGGCGGTACCGCCCGCCTCGATCTGGTGGACGAGGACGATCCCCTGGAATCCGGAATCGACATCACCGCCCAACCCCCGGGCAAGAAGAACCAGTCGGTCCAGCTGCTCTCGGGCGGGGAGAAGGCGCTGACGGCTCTTTCCCTGCTGCTGGCCCTTTTCCGAATCAAGCCGTCGCCCTTTTGCATCCTCGACGAGGTCGATGCGCCTCTCGACGACGCCAACGTCGAGCGCCTTGCGGACCTCGTGCACGCGATGACCGACCACACCCAGTTCGTGATGGTGACCCACAACCGCCGTACGATGGCCCGCGCCGATCTGCTCTACGGCGTCACCATGGAGGAGCCGGGCGTGAGCAAGGTGGTCTCGGTTCGGCTGGAGGAGTGATCTGGGGCAACCTCACCGATTCCTGTCGGTCGACGGCACCCGGCGGCGGGCGGGACGCACCGGTGGGTGGGCGGAAGACCCCAGGGGAAGGTCGGACCTGCCGTTTTCACTGAAGCCCGGCCCATAACCGAGAGGGTCGTGGTCTTTCCCGTGGCAGGTGAGGTAGCAGGCGCCCTCCCCAACCGAATCGGAGACATACTCCAGACGGCCCGAGCTCGAAGCCAGGACGCCGGTGATGGAGGTCGGTTCGTTGAATCGGATCAGCGCGCGGGCGGCGGTCGCGCCGTGCGCGTCATGGCAGAGGATGCAGGGGATCCGGCCGGAGACCACGTGCTCGTCATGGAAGGGGAACGGGTCGGACTCCAGTACCACCTTTCGATCGTGGCAGGCGTAACAGAGAGCGTAGGTAGTCGGAGACTCAGGCTGTCCCTCCTGAAATGTGTACTCGGCTCCCAGCAAACCGGGAATGCGGCTGCCGTGCGGCCCGCGGGTCGATCCCGGATCGTCGTTCGTGTGGCAGTCCGTGCAGTTGATCATCGAGCCCGAGGTCAGCGGCGGCAGCAAGCTCGGCACGTCCCCCACCCCGAGGGCGAGGACAGGGTGATAGGAAGGGTTGGTGGGATCGAAGAGCAGGCCTATGTCGTGAGGATCGATCGCCGACACCGCACGGCTCCCGTGACAGGCCAGGCAGAGTTCGGCTTCAAAGCTGAAGCCGCGTTTAGTTGACGGCTTTTGGCGGCCGACGTTGAGACCGTCGATCCCTCCCCGCGGGATCGACGCCACCCCGTGAACGCTGTGACACTCCACACATCGCGCTCCCCGGTGAACGATCGGCTTAGAAAACTCTGAACGCACATCCGAAGGCCTCGCACCACTGCCCATGCCGAGCAGCTCTCGACGTCCGGGCACCGCGGTGCCCGTGTCATGGCACTCCAGGCACATTTCATCGCCCCAGGCGCGCAGCATCGGCGTCCCGGAGTAGCCGTGTCCCGAGTGGCAAGGCGTACAGGTCCGTGCCAACTTGCCGGGCTCGAAGTGCTTGCCGAGCTCGGCACCGTACATGGCCGCAGCCCCTCCGGCAAGGCCCAGACCGCAGGCGATTACGAGTGGCAGGCGACGCATAGTTCTCCCGGCTCCGAGGTCAAAAGGAAATCTCCGAATGGGTCATGGTGGGGGTCATGGCAGGTCATACACTGGATGCGGTCACCATCGTCGAGGCGCACCAACGGGTGGTTCCGCATCTCGCTGAGCGACACCAGAGGCACATCGCCCTTGGCGTTGTTGGTGGCGATGAGGTGATCGGTCACGGTGAACGAGACCGGGTGGTCGCCGGACAGATCCTGCCCGAGGTAAGCATCAGAGGCGGTTGGTAGGGTCGTGATGCCCCCGCTCATCGGAATATCTCCCGAGGCGATCGTCGAGCCGAGGGCGATGGTCCCGTCGTGGCACGACAGGCAGAGCTTCGAGGATCCGTTCGGCTGCGGGGCGGCGGCCGGAGAGGTGTAAGCGTCGAGGGTCTCGCTCCAGTACATCTGATAGGCCCCCCCGGAATCCTGCCGATTCCACAATGGCGCCTGGAACGAAGAGGTGTGCGGCGTGTGGCAAAAGACGCACACCCGCGTCTCGGCAGCGGCACGGACTGTCCCCGGCCCGGAGACCGACAGGTTGTGTACGGTGTCGCGGACCGAGTCCTGCCCGCTACCGCCCGCCGTGACCCCAAGGACGAACACCAACAGAAGAGCCTTCCTCATCGAGGTCCTTCCCTTCGCTGATAGCGTAACAGCTGCACCCGGCGATTCGAGGTATCGGCAACCGCGATCTCCCCGTTCGCGTCGCAGGCGAGCCCCGCCGGGTTCCAGAACTCGCCGTCGCCGGTACCGTGGCGCCCCACGACCAGCAGCAGTCTGCCCTCCTCGTCGAAGACCTGGACGACGTCGAACCGGGCATCTGACAGGTAAAGATGCCCATCCGGATCGATGGCCAGCCCCTTGGGGAGCGCGAATTGACCGGTGCCATCGCCGTGCTCGCCGAAGCCACCGATCGGCCGCAGGTCGTGGGTGAGATGCTGGACGCGGAAGTTGAAAGTGTCGAGGACCCAGATCGTTCCATCGCCGGATTCGACGACCGCTGTGGGCATATTGAAGTCTCCGGCCTCGGTCCCCGCCCCACCCACGCGCGCTACCTCGAGCCCTTCGGCCGTCATTCGAACCACCTTCCCCGCCTCGGCATCGGTGAGAATGATGTCTCCGCCGGCGCAGACCGCGAGGCCGCCACAGCGCTTCACCGCTCCACCGCGGATTACCTCTCCTAACGGTGATCCATTCGGTGCGAAGGCGTGCACCGCGCCGCCTGACCTGTCGGCAACCAGCACGCCCCGTTCTACCGCCGCAACCGCGACCGGCGAGAAATCAGGCGGGAGGCTCAGTCGAACCGCGGCCGTGCCATCCCGATCGCAGGCGAGAACGACTCCCAGGGCCGTGTCCACGACGTAAACCCGATCTCCCTGGAGAGCGACGTCCACCGGTTGGGCCAGCCGCCAGCGCTGGTCCGTATTGCCGGCGCCTGCCAGGGTCCGCAGGAATCCGCCCATACCGCGTGGTCGGAGTGCTTCAATCTCTCCCTGCCATGCCACCTCGCCCGGAGCAGCGACAGTCGCCGGCGGCCAGGTCAGCCGGTTCCCGTTTGGAGCGGGAGCCGAAGTACAGGCAGCCAGCAAAAGAACGGCAACGGACGCTGGATTGGCTTTCATCGGGTCATCTCTCCAATCCGAAAACCAAATGTGCGACGCACTCCGACCCAGATGCGACGAAAGCGCCGTCGCTCGACCCCGGTCTCCTCGACCCACTGTTCGCGATAACGAGTGTAGAACGAGAACCTGGCGTAGTTGATACGGATACCGGCCTCGGCCAGAGAATACGTTCCCGCAACATTGAAGACCTCTCGCTCCTCCTCTTGCGCCAGTGCATCGAGCACCATCCAATACCACGGCGTCCAACTCAGATTCACCTGGCGGATGTTGGTGACGGTCGGAAGGTCTCCGCCCAGCACATCCACTCGATTCGCCGTCGCGCTGAGAGCGAACCGGCCGAGCCGAGCGGTCAGACGGCCCCGCGCGAGTTCCTCGGTCACCTCCTCCCCGCGATCCAGACGGACGCGGTATCGATAGTCGGCTTCGAACGAGAACCCGACTCGACGCGACGGTCGGTAATCTGCGAGGAATCGACCACGCCTTCTCTCGCGCTCGAGGCCCGAGAGGAAGCTGCTTCCCCGGTAGGCATCATCAGAACCGTAGTCTGGAATCGAGAGCTGATTGTTGAAGTACTCACCGTCGACCGCGACGCTGCCACGCTGGAAATTCCGCCTCACCGTTCCCGAGACGAAGCTCCCGAGGCTCGACTCGGTTTCCCCGTCGCCGGGTTTCACCTGGATGTATGAAACACGAGGATACAGCGCGAGCCACCAGCCACCGAAGTGCTGCCCCCACCTCAGCCCGACGCCCACGGTGGGCTGGGTGAACCCGCTGCCGTCCGCGAGCTCGCTGTCGAGGAAACCAGCCCCCCCCTCGAAAAGAAGGGAGGGCGAGAGCGGAGCCACCACCCGCGCCGAGTAGGTTCCGGTCGTGGCCTCTTCGGTGTCGAAGCTGACGATCTGATAGTCGGCGGCAAGCTCCCAGAAGCCCTGCCCGCTGTAGTTGTGGCGCAAGAAATTGCGGACCAGGATATTGTCGGTCCACGGTGAGAACTCCTCGCTCTCCCGGGCGGAGCGGTATTTGTTGCCGATCACGTCGGTGTGCCAGTAGACCCGGCCCGAACGGTTGAGGTCGAGGTCGAAGCGGCCCGACCCGATCTCCTGCAGCAACAACCCGTCGTAGAGATCATTCTCCCTCCACAGCAGTTGCAGCGTAACGTTCGCGATGCCTCCGGCGGCGGAGGTCCTCAGCTCGGACCTTGCCGTCTCCTCGTCCCGCAGGGTGCTCGGGTCGTCGGCGGTGAAGGACTGTTCGCGGTGTCTCAGACCCAGCTTGAACCAATTCTTGCCGCGAGCTCGGAGCGCATATTGCTGGTACTCCCGCACACCGTCAACCAGGGCGCCCTGGGCCACGCCGTCGATATCGGTCCTGCTGCGGCCGGCGCCGAACTCGAAGCTCACCGGTCGATTCGAGAACAGTCGAAAGCCGCCGTCATAGTAGGTTTCGAGGACGTCGGTGTCCGGCTCATCCGTGAACTCCTGCCGCGAGAGGGCCCGCTCGATGCTCGCGTTGAAGGTGAGAAATCGGGGATCCGCGATATGACCGGCGACGAAGAGCGAGACGATGGTCTGCAGGTTCTTTCTCTCGGCGGTGGTTCCTTCCAACGTCTGCTCGTCGGTCAGGTACTCCGCGGTCAGACCCAATTCGAAGGTCACGCCGCTGCCGGCGGCGGCCTGCGATGCCGTAAGCAAGATCGCAACGAGGATCAGAGGCCCGGCTGGAAACCCTCTCACGGCCGCAAATCGTGACTGAGGCGCACCCTGCAACGCCGTAAGGCCTTGTACGACTGCGGCCTTCCGGCGCCACATCTCACACGGCCTCGCGATTTTCGGTTCGCGAGGGGCCTCCGGCCGGGCTTCTAGCGCCCGCCTGCCCAACCCTGTATCTCGATCTCGGCGGCGGCGCTTTCCGCCGACTCGAAGGCGGCCAAGGCCTCGGTTTTTCGGATGTCGAACAGGTGTCGGATGACCGCTTCGCGCACCTGGTCCAACGAGAGCTGCTCGGGAGCTCTCACCTCGAGAACTTGGATGAGATGAAAGCCAAAGAGAGTCCGTATGGGTCCGCGGACCGCGCCGATATCGGCGGCGAAGACCTCCCGGTCGATCTCCGGTTGCAGCGAGCCGCGGTGCACGAAACCGAGGTCTCCAACCTGGTCACGGAACTTTGGCGAAAGGCTTTCGATCGAGTCATTGACTGCGTCCAGAAGTGCGACCTCGCCCCCACGCACCTGCAGCGCGAGACGTTGTGCCCTGAACTCAGCCTGTTCCCATTCTTCCGCGGGCGCCGTCGGTGAAACCGGGAACAGCATGTGCACGACTCGCCGGGACTCGGGTCGCTGGTACTCGTCGCGATGGGAGGCGAAGTAGCTGTCGACACTTGCAACGCTCGGCGCCGACACTGCGGTCTTCACCGAAGCATCCGCTGCTGCTGCCGCCGCGTCGCGCACGAAGGCCCGGCGGAAGTCGGCCTCCTCGATCCCCTTCTCCCGCAAGGCAGCCTCGTAAGCCTGCTGGTTCCCAAATCTGGCCCACACCTGGGCCAGGGCCTCCTCGGCCCGAGCGGGATTGACCTCGAGCCCGGTCCTCTCCACCCACTGCAGCTTGACCTCCTTGAGGACCAGGAGGTCCAGCGCTTGCCGCTCGAGCTCGGCGCGTCGTTCCTCCGAAACCTGGCGGTGAAATGTCCCGCCTGTGATCAAGCCCGCGAGCTCACGTTCCACCTCCCAGCGTTGCAGGACAACGCCGTTGACGGTTGCAGCCGAAGTCCCGGCGGGCGCCGACATCGCACCCGAGGACATCGCCACGACGAGGAGGCAGATCAGAAGACGTGGAGGCATCTATTTTCCTTGGCCATAATAGCCGAGCGAATCAGACCGCATCTCAAATTTTCGGGAAGGCGGAGGGGCGGGCGTTTGGAAACAGAGGGACGCTTTCGCGTCCCCCTATCCCCAAAGAGGTCCCCTTCGATCACCCCTCTCAAGAGAGATTTACTTAGCGTGACAGCGCAAGCAGATGACGCTGCCGGCCGGATCCTCCACCAGGAGGCTGGGGTTCGTTCCCACCGCCCCACCGTTGTGGACGTCGTGACAGGTGGCGCACTCCACCTTGCTGGTGAAGAGATAGTCGGCAATGGTGCCGTCGGCATACGTGGAATTCGTCGGCATGAGCTCGGAGTCCTGACCCGCACCGGTACCGGGGCTGTAGACGATACTGATTGGGTGATCGTTCGACAGGTCGGTGCCGATCAGGGCGTCGCCGGTGACGAAGGTGTCTCCTCCGGAAAACCCGCCGAAGTTCTCGAGTGCGACGGTACCGTCATGGCAGGAGAGGCAGGCCTTCGACACGTCGGCGGGTTGGGCGTCGATCGCCCCGTCGAGCGTGGGACTCGAGTACATCACGAAGGTGGCCACCGTCACCTCGTGGTTCCACAGCGGCGCAACGAAGTCTGTGATTCCATGGTGTGTCGTGTGGCAGGGCAGACAGATCGTCCCCCCGGACCACGTCTCACCACTGAAGTCGTGCGCACTGCCGGTGATGCCCTGCGCCCCCGCAAACCCCGCCGCCAAGATCAGACCAATTGTCAAGACCATTGCTTTCTTCATTCCTTGATGCCCTCCATTTCTTCCTGTCGGTTGGAAACGCCCTATGCCTTCTTTCCTCGAAGACCCATCAGCCGCCCCCGCACTATACGCTGCAACCTGCATGCCTGAAACCACCCGAGCGCACGTACCACGGGCCGTCGGCGGGCAGGCTGGCGAAAAAAGAGCTCAAAGTGTGATCCAGCGCACATTTTCTCCTGTTGCTGAACTCGACAGCTCATCATGGTCCCCCCTTGTCCGTCGCCCGTTGTTCGGCGAGTAGGTCATTGGAATTCAGTGACTTGACCCATTAGCACCACGGTGCTCTCAGACATCGGTTGTCAGAAACCTCCGGGAGGGCGGGGGCGATCGCCTACTGTTCTTCCCGCCCGTTCCTCCGCAAGGTCTGTCGGAAATCCGGTCCGTGACGCCCGAGTGAGGGATTTTCCACAGTCACGCGTGTTGAGTGGGGATTCTGGCCCACCCGCCACCTGATCTACGGCGGGAACGGGCGCGGTTTCAGGGTGTGCCCAGGAACCGGAAGAGTTGCACTCGGTGATTCAGGGTGTCGGTCACCGCCAGGAGATTGCCCCGGCGGGCGATTCCGGTGGGCAGTGAGAACTGGGCGGGGCCTTCTCCCGGACTCCCGAACCACATCAGAAGCTCGCCGTCGAGGTTGAACATCTGCACAAGCTGGAAGGCGGCATCCACCTCGTAGACCACGCCGTTGGCGGAGTCCGCAGCCAGTCCCCGGGGGCGGTTGAGGTCGCCGGGACGATCTCCCACCTGCCCGAAGATCATGTCGAGATCGCCGGCGCTGTCGAAGACCTGGATGCGGAAGTTCAAGAAGTCGGCAACGTAGAGAAAGCCCTGCTCGTCGAAGGCCGCTGCCACCGGGAAGTTGAACGCCTCGGGCTCGGATCCGCGGTCGTTGGCTCCAAGCTCGAAGAGGGTGGATCCGTCTCTCGTGTCGAGCACATACACCTTGTGGGCACGGGTGTCGCAGACCGCGAGCCGCACACCGTCTGCAGAGAGCGCGAGCCCGGTCGGTCGAAGAAAGTTCTCGGAGGCCCCCAGGACCGTCCGCAGGCTAAGCTCCGCATCATAGACGTACACCACGCCGGTCCTGGCGTCGCTGACGTAGAAGGCGCCATCTTCCGCCACGGCAACTCCAACCGGCTCCGCTAGTGGCGCCCGTGCCGTGCCCTGGAAGATGTCGAACCGCCGCGTCTCGGCGTTGATGAACACCACTCCCCGGAGCTCCTGGTCGACCACGAGGAGGGTGTTGTCGGGGCTGATTGCAACGGCCGTCGGCGCCAGGAGCGTCGGCTCCCGTTCTTCCTCCCCTACCAGGACGCGTCTCAGCTTGTGATGCCGCGGGTCGACGTCCGACCGCTTCGCATAGCTGGCGACCCACTCCACTACGGGGTCCGCCGGTGCAGCGGGGAATGCGAGCGCATCCGGCTGCCGCGTCGTCGGCTCGGTCTTCGACCCGCCGGTCGATGACGAGCAGGCCCCGGCGACACAGGCAACGATCACCAGCGCTGTCATACGGAGGAGGTCTTTCATACGGTCTTGTTCCTCACTTCGGATGGCAGGCGGTGCACAGCTCGGCCCGTGATGCAGCGCCGAAGGCGAAGAGCTGCCGGCTCGGCGCGGTGTGGGAAACGTGGCACGAAAGGCACGTCATCTGCGTTCCAATCAGAGATTTCGGAAGATTCGACCGCCGTTTCTCGGCGATCGTGCCACTCACGGGATGGCTCGGAATGGGGTGATCGCGCTCGCGGGAGGCGTCGAGACCCACCACCTTCAACGACCGTGCGCGGTCAGATCTCAGGACAAAGCCACCCGCGAGCGTCACCTCGTCCCCTTCGACGATCACCTCACCCGCGAGATGGCACCCGTTACAGAGTTCGTTGCCCGAGGCTCGCAGCAGGAAGTTGTTTTCGCTCCCATGGGGAAAATGACAGCTCTGGCAGCCGAGCCAGTCGATGGCTCCGTGGTTCACCTCGTCGTGCGCAGGCGCCTGGTCCTCGTGGCACGGTGTGCAAATCTCACCGCCGGGCGCCTGCAGAAGCTTGGGTTGGCTCGACGCGTGCGGGGAGTGGCAGTCCACACACTCGCTGACCTCCATCGCCGGGTGCGGCACGGAGGCCCCATCCACTTCGGCCTGAACATCATCGTGGCAGGCGAAGCAGAGATCCGATCCTCCTGCCACGAGCTTGTTTGCGGATCCATCATGGCAGTTCGCGCAGTCATCCACGAAGGGAGGGTGGATCGAGCCGCCTGCCAGGAGATCGGGCTCGCTCGAACCGTGCGGGTCGTGACACTCCGTACAGCGTACGGACCCGAGATCCGCGCCGAGATGAAGGTCGGCGAGCTGCCGATCCTCGCTGTCGTGGCAGCTCAGACACAGCGCGCCGACCTCAGCAATGAGTTGGGCCGGATACTCGCTCCGGTGCGGGTCGTGACAGGTTTCGCAGCCGTAGGAGAGGGCGGCATGCGCCCCCTCGCCGGAGCTCTTCTCCTCGATGTCGCGATGACACGAAAGGCAGAGGTCGCCACCGGATGCCTCGAGAAGGTTCGGGTCTTGTGCCAGATGCGGGCTGTGGCAGCCCGTGCAGGCCCCCTGGGCGACTGCGGTGTGCACGTGACCGCGGGCGAAATCCTCCTCGAGATCACCGTGACAGGCGTAACAGAGCTCCGCACCCTCGACCTGCAGCCGCACCCGGGTGCCACGTGGAATGCGGTGGCAGGCGTCACACGATCCCTCCTCGAAAGGCGCGTGCTGGTTGTCGGCCGACAGCATATGGTCGGTGTCCGACCCGTGCGGCGCGTGGCACGTGCGACAGTCCGCCCGGCTCACCGGAATCGGGTGATCGGAGTCCGTTGTGGCCGGATCGTGGCATGAAAAGCAAAGCTCGAGTGCCGGAGCGACGAGGAGGTGTTCCTCGGCAGCGCTGTGCGGATCGTGGCAGTTCGTGCAGTCATCGGAGAGCGGAGCGTGAGGCGCCTTCACCTCGCCTTCGACAAAGTCACTCATGCCGTCGTGGCAGATCAGACAGAGCTCAGGTCCGTCGCTCACGAGCTCCACAGTGACCTGTTTCTCTTGCCGCGTGAACTCATGGCAGGACAGGCAGCCCTCCTCTGCGGGCGCATGGCGAACCCTGCCCTGAACAACTTCCTCGTGACAGGTCGCGCACTTCGCCTGTTCCGGATCAACCAGCGTCGGGTGCTCGGCGGTCTCTCCGAGGGAGGCAAGAGCCAGGATCGCGATCCCTGCAGCGAGGGTTGACCCATGTTTGGCCCCGAAGTGGGCGATAATCCGCATTCATCCTCCTGGCCCCGGTTGCGCCGGCTAGAGCGCATCGACGAAGACCGATCTTAGTGTACCCCGCCACAATTGGAGTGGTATTCGGTCGCATATCGCACCACGTCATCCACGAGGCCGGCGGGGACTCTTCAGTTCGGTCGTTCACGAGGGGCGGGCCCCTGAAAATCGATCTCGTCGATCAACCGCTCGACGCGGGTGCGCAGGTCACTGACAGAAAACGGCTTGCTCAGGCTGCGATCGGTCGGACACGGCAGGTCCGCCTCTCCATAGGTCGCCTCAGCGACCGCTGTGCAGCAGAGGACGGGAATCGGTGGCCGGTGGGCGCGACAGAGATCGCTCAGGAGGTTCCAATCCAGGTTCGATGGGGTGATGTTGAGAATCGCCGCATCCGGCGGATCATCTCGCAAGATTGCCTCCGCCTCGCCAAACGATGTAGCCCGTTCAACCGTCACCTCATCCGGCGCCACGGTCGACACCAGCCAGGCCATGAGTTGCGAACCGTCGACAATCAGCAGTCGTGCCATCTTCGATGCGGGATTTTGTTGCAATCCGCGTACCACCACTTCCAGCCGGCTGCTCAACGCCGCGGAGGGGTCAGATGTCGAGCTTCTTGATCCTGTAGCGCAGCTGATCGCGGCTGATCCCGAGAAGCTCGGCTGCACGGGTCTGGTTTTCGCCGGTGGCTTTCAGGGCGCGGCTCACCATCTCGCGTTCCACTACCAAAAGAGGCACGATTCCCTCGGGCACTCCTTGGCCGGGGACCCCGGCTGGTGCCGATTCGAGCTGGAGTGTGTCGAGGATCAACGACTGGCGAGAGATCTCCAGATCCTTCTCCAGGATGACCGCGCGTTCCACAACGTTGCGGAGCTCGCGGACGTTTCCCGGCCATGGGTAGGTGAGGAGCTCGTTCTCGGCCTCGCGGCTGAAGCCCTCGAAGTTCTTTCCGGCCCGCGCCTGCAGCGAGCGGAGGAATGATTTCGCCAGAGGCAGGATGTCCTCCGCCCGATCGCGGAGTGGCGGCAGCTCGATCGGGAAGATATTGATTCGATAGTAAAGATCATCCCGAAACGCTTTCTCCCGCACCATCGCCCGCAGATCCCGGTTCGTGACCGCGATGATCCGCAGATCGACCCGGATCTCGCGCACACCTCCCACGCGGCGAAAAATCCGATTCTCCAGGAGGTGGAGGAGCTTGGCCTGGAGATCGAGCTTGAGCTCTCCGATCTCGTCGAGGAGGACCGTGCCTCCGTCACCGAGCTCGAATGTCCCGGGTTTGCTCCTCTTGGCGTCGGTGAAGGCGCCCTTCTCGTGACCGAAGAGCTCGCTTTCGAGGAGCTGGTCGGGGATCGCGGCACAGTTGACGTCGAGGTAGGGCCTGTCGGCGCGGGAGGAGTTGGCGTGGATATACCGGGCAATCACGTTCTTTCCGGTACCGCTCTCACCCAGGAGCAGGACGGTGTCCACCTCGGATCGCGCCACCTCGCAGGCAATCTCGACTGTGCGCCTGAACTGCGGCGAGTGGGCGATGATGTCGAGGTCCAGCGTGCGTTCGCGAAGACTCCTCGCGACCTGTGCGTCACGGCGGTCGGCGCGAACCTCGAGAGACCGGTTGACGAGCTCGATCAACGCCTTGTGGTCGACGGGCTTGGACAGGAAGTCGAGGGCGCCGAGCTTCATTGCCCGGACCGCGTCCTCGACCTCGCCGACCGCCGTCATCACGAGCACCACCGACTCCTCGAGCCTGGATCGGTTGGTCTCGAAAAAATCCAGACCGTGGCCATCGGGCAGGGACAGGTCGAGGAGCACCATGTCTGGACGGTGCTTGGAGAGATGGAGATCGGCCTCCGCGAGGGACTCAGCCGAAAGGACCGAGTGCCCCTCCCTTTCGAGTCTCTGCTGAAGTGACCAACGGAGGAGGTTTTCGTCCTCCACGAGAAGAATCAACGCCATCGATCAGGCCTCCGTCTCGGTTGATGCAGCCCCGGCTTCCGCCAATTTCCCGGGCAGTAGAACGAAAAATGTGGCTCCTCGGCCGAACTCCGACCTCAGTTCCACGCGCCCACCATGACGAATGACAAGGCTGCGGACCACCGCGAGCCCGAGCCCGGTACCCGTGAACTTGGTGGTGTAGAAGGGCTCGAAAATCTCATCCTGGTTCTCCTCGGCAATTCCGGGACCGTCGTCCTCGACTGCGAGGATCAGGCCGTCCCGATCGGGGAAGGCGGTGGCCCGAACCGCGATTATGCCCGAGGCGCCGATCGCGTCCGCGGCGTTGCTGACCAGGTTGACCAGGACATGGCGGATATGGATCGGGTCCAACTCGAAAATACCGACACCCGGAGCAATCTCGACCTTGAGGAGAATGTCGCGTTTCTCCAGGTTGAGACGGAGCAGCTGCACTGAGTCCTCGATAAACGCCCGGATGTCGGTTGGGACGCGTTTGGGCGGCGAGGGGCGGGCGAAGCTGAGCAGCGAGTGGATGGTTCGATTGACCCGGTCGAGCTCGGCGACCATCTGGTCGTAAAGCGAACGCTGGGCATCATCGACGCAGTCGTCTCCAAGAATCTCGATCACGCCTCGGATCCCCGCAAGGGGGTTCTTGATCTCGTGGGCCAGGCCGGCGGCGATCTGGCCCAGAGAGGCCATGCGCTCCGCGTGGTGGAGGCGACCCTCGACCTCGGCCTCGCTGGTGCGGTGATGTTCCAGTAGCTTCTGAAGAGAATCGAAAATCTCGGCAGACACGGGGTCGAGGATCAGTCCGGGCACCTCCTGCCGTCCTGGCGCGCCCGGACTCCCCGGACTTCCCTCGACGTGCAAACGGGCGAGCGATCGCCGGGTCAGGGCGACGAGACCGATGTTCAACGCGCCCACGAGCAGCGCCCAGGCGACAATCAGCATCGCCAGGTTTCGCCGTAGTCGACGGTCCGCGGCGGCTATCTGTACGGTCAGGTCGAGCCGCATCGTCGCGACGCCGAGGACTGCTGTCGGCTCGTGGCACTCGACGCACCGGTCCTTCGACCGGAGACGGATCATCCCGTGCAGCAAGACCAGCTTCCCGTCCCGGTCGAAGTGGAAGCTCTCCTCCTCCGTACCGGCGAGAAAGGTAACGACGTCCGGATCCTCCTCCCCGGCTGAGCTCATCAAGGCACCGTTCGACCGGTAGATCTTGAGGTCGAAAAGCCTGTGGGTGGCGGCAAACTCACCGACCGCCCGCGGGACCTCATCCCGCTCGTGGGATTCCATGAGTGGGTGAAGATCGCGGACCGCCTCCGTCATCAGCCAGCGCGCATCGGTGCTGTGGGTGCGGAGAATCTCTCCCCGGACGATCTGCATGGTTCCGAAGTAGAGCAGGGCGAAGGCAACGACGTGGACCGGTATCGTCACCAGCAGGTGTCGCCCCCGCAGACCCGGGATCCATGCTTCCGGCCGGCGGAGCACATCGAGGAACGATTTGACAGCGTCCATCCGGCTCATTCTAGCGAATGATTTGCAATCTCGTCTGTGATCCTTGGGCGCCGGCTGTGTTTTCAGTCTCCGTCGAGTCAAGGATTCCTGTGCATCGCGGGATGGCAGCGCATGCAGTCGTTGAGCGGGAATGCCACCGTGAGGTGGCAGGCGCCGCAGAAACGCCCCTCCAGAATGAAGCGCATCTCAAAGTGCTCGGTCGTCTTCTTCTTGATATTGAACACGTCGGGGTGACAGTTGGCACAGTCAAGGAGTTGGACGTGGGCGCCATGCGGAAATACCGCGGGCGGGATGTTGAACCACTCCGCCTCGAGCTGGAGCTCTGTTGTGTAGTCGAGAGGCTTCTCGTCCTTGAAAAATGCGTACCTGGGTTCGAGATCTTCCTGCGCTGCCATCCAGTCGATCTCGTTTCCGAAAGGGGCGTCGGGCAATCGCCTCCGGAATTCGTGAAACGCCTTTTTCTCGGATCGGACCTTGCCCGCATGGCATCGTTCACAGGTCCTCTCCTCGTGCGCGAATGCCTCCTTCCCGTTGTGGCAGGCGCCGCAAAAGAGGCCGTGTCGATTGTCCTTTTCGGTGATCTCGGTGGCGTTGGTTTCGAACTCGAAACCAAGCTCGAAGTGGCAAACCCGGCAGCTGTATCGGGCTCGGTGCCGCCAGTGGGAGAAAACGACCGGTTTGACGTTGTTGGCAGTAGACAGCCGATCGATGACGACCGTACCGTAACGATCTGGAGGGGGGAGCTTCGGCAGGTCAAAGACCCCGGCGAGAACAGTAGAGATCGTCAAAGATGCCGCAGCAGCAGCAACTACGCTCGGCCGAAACGAAGCCATCACACGACGGGTTCGGTGTGGCAGCGTTGGCAGTCGTCAGTTGGGAACGACACTTTGCTGTGACAACCGCCGCAGAAGCGGCCCTCGAAGATCTCCTGCATCGTGTAGGTGGTCGCTCCCTTGGTGACGCCGAAGATCTGGGGGTGGCACAGCTCGCACCCGTTCCACACCGTGTGCTTCTGGTGCGAGAAGATGATGTTCGGCATGGTGATCTCGTTGGCGGTGAGCTGTTCATCGTTCGGATTCACCAGCTTGGGTCGGCGAAAGGAGACCGACTCGATGATGTCGACGGGCGCGATCAACCGGTCATCCTCGGCCTTCACCCAGTCGATCCCATTGCCGAATCGCTCGCGCGGCATTCCCTCTCGAAAAACGTAGAAATCGTTCTTCGGCTCGATCTCGAGGCCGACCGAGTGACACCGGTCACAGCTCCGCGGGCCCCCTTCAGCCATCTTTCCCTCCTGACACCTGAAGGCGATCTCTCCGTTGTGGCAGGTGCCGCAGTACATCCCGTGGCGGTTGTCGTCCTCGGTGATGCCGGTCTCGTTGGCCGTCATCCCGAAACCGATGTCCACGTGGCACAGCCGGCAGGTGTAGTTGGCCCTGTGAAGCCAGTGGGGAAACTCCACGGCCGCGATCTGGTTAGCCGTCGAAGCGTTGTCGATTACCGTCGTGCCATACTCGTTTGGTTTCGGCCGCGGTTTGCGAACTCCGAAGGTCTGGCTGACCGCCGTAGACCACGCCAAAACGGCCACGACTGCCACTACCATCGCAACCTGAAAATACCGACGTGTCATCATTCACCTCCGCATCCCCCGGGTTCTGAGTCGGCCGAATCAACGGCCGGGCTCGGTGGATTTTCGCCTCCCGTTCTCGCCTCAAATCTCGGCCCCCCCCGGCCTGCCGCCGACAGGCACCTTCAAAATTCACGGAATTCTATTTTCTCGCGAGTAATATATCATTTGCAAGTGTTTTAAAATATGCATATTCTCATTATTGAACCAAGTTTCCACGGTCGATCACGAGACCCGGCGCCGGCCATTGAGAGTCGCGCTACAGGTTTCCACCTGTGAGAACCCACCTCCGGTGGAACGGATCTTGCTTTTTCTATAGTCTTGAGCCGATGGAGGTGCGCCGGAGTGGGTCATATTCCGCAATCCGCGGGTCACGGGCACGGTTCGACATCGCTGAGAGGGGCGAGGACGACCACGCGCCTGAGAACCCGGTGTGAGAGGGAGCGCGGTTTGCGCGACCGAACCGCGTTCACTTTGCGCCGAAGTTTGTTGGTAATCGTGCTGGTGATGCTGGGCATCGCAGGCGTGTCGTGGGCGGCGCCGCCTGTGATCCACTCCCTCACCGCCGACCCGGTTCAGGTCTTCCCGGCGGGAGAATCGCAGCTGATGTGCACCGCATTCGATCCGGACGGCGACCCGCTGGTTTTTTCGTGGGCCAGTGACATCGGCACGGTGACCCCGGGCGTCGATGGAGCAGCTGTCTTCGAGGCCGGTGACCCCGGAGTCGCCACAGTGACCTGTACGGTCACCGATACCGGCGGAGAATCCTCGTCGGCCCAGGTGGGAATTTCGATCACCTCCGCGGTGGCGGATCGATCACTTACCGTCGGCCTCGTGGCGCCGCAGAAGGTCGCGGTGGACTCGATGGGCGACGTCTACGCAGCCGACAGATCCGCCGGCGGCATCACGGTGATCCACCTTTTCAGCGGGGCCCTGGTCTACCGCCTTCCGATTCCCGAGGTGAGCAGCGTCGCGGTCGACTGGAACGATGACCTGCTGGTGGGAACGGCGGGCGGCGCCCAGGTCCTCGACCGGGCGGGCGCCCTCCTCCTCGACCTCGACCCGCCCCAACCCCTCGGCCAGGTCTCCGATGTCGCGGTCGATCCGCCAAACCACCGCTACGCCGTGCTCCACCAGACGGCCGGTCGCGTCGTGGTTTACGACGAATTCGGCACGCCGATCGCAGCCTTCGGCTCCACCGGTGACGGTCCTCAGCAGCTGAAGAGCCCCCAGGGGCTCGCTTTCACTCCGTCCGGTGATCTCGTGGTAGCGGACAGCGGCCACGGCCTGATCACGATCTTCGATCTCGCCGGCAGCCTGCTCGGCTCGTTCGGGGGTCTCGGTTCCGGGGTGGGCGAGTTCGTACGGCTGGCCGACGTCGCGGTGGGCCCGGACGGCGTCATCTACGCCAGCGATGCCTTCCAGGACTGGGTGCAGACCTTTGACCAGGCCGGCTCGCCGCGAGAGGTGCTCGGCACCTACGGTGATGCGATTGGAGAGTTCAAGACTGCCACGGGAGTCCAGACGGCGGGGGCCTTCAACCGGTTAATCGTCGCCTCGGCCAACGGACCGAGCCTCGAGGTCTTCCAGTTCGACGGCGGGCCTCCCCCCCCGGAACCGTTGCCAGTCCCTTCCTTGTCGGACACCACCCTCGATTTTGGCGGGCAGCCGGTGGGGAGTCTCAGCAGCCCTCTCACGGTGACCCTGAACAACATCGGCGCCGCTCCGCTGGGCCTGCGTCACCTGACCCTCGAGGGTGATTTCACCCACGCAGACGACTGCGGGAGCTTCCTCGACCCGGGCGAGTGGTGCACCCTGTCGATCCGCTTCGCTCCGACAGTCCCCGGGACGCATACCGGAGCGCTGCAGATCGACACCAGTGCCGAGAATGGGCTCCTCACGGTCGAGCTCAACGGAGTGGGGGTCGTACCTCCCGAGGTGATCGAGCTCACCCCGGCGCCTGACCACCTGCACTTCGGCGAGGTGCCGGTGGGTAGCTGGAGCGATCCGCAGACGGTGTCTGTCACCAATACCGGAACTGTGACCACCACGATTGATGCCGTGATCCTCTCAGGCTCACACCCCGGCGACTTCCTCCTCGACAGCGATCTGTGCACGGGAACGGCGCTCGGGGTCGGTCAATTCTGCGACCTGGCGATCGTCTTCGTTCCGACGGTGGCCGGAGATCGGTGGGCGGAGATCGCGATTCAGACCGGCGCCGGACCGGTTTTCTCGGTTGGACTCAGCGGAGGCGGCGATCTGCTCTTTGCCGATGATTTCGAGAGTGGTGACCTGTCGCGCTGGTCGGCATCGACGCCGTCAATACTGATCACGATCGAACCGGCCATCATCGACTTCGGCCGGCAGGAGCTGGGGGCGGAGACCGCGAAACGCTCCGTCACGGTGACCAACCGGAGCGAGCAAGGGGTTTTCCTCGGCCGGCTCAGCGTGGTGGGCGACGGCGGTTCGGCCTTCCAGCTGGTGTCGGATCGTTGCAGCGGGGTGTGGCTGGCGGAAGGCCAAAGCTGTGAGGTCGCGCTGGTTTTCCTCACTCTGGAGGAAGGGCCGTTCTCGGTGGGCGTCGAGATCCCGGTCTCTGCCGACGATGAACGCACGCGAGGGCACATTCGATGCAAAGGAACGGTTCTGTGGCCGCAATACTGATTCCTACAGTGCCCGGGAGACGATCATGAAGGATCGGATGACACGAACCCACGGACGGTCCCGAGGGCTTTTCCCCAAGTACGTTATCGGGTTTGCTCTTCTGATTGTCGGGCTCCCCCATGGTCCCGGTGGTCAGGTCCTGGCCCAGGACGCCCCCCACTGGACCAGCACCCAGATCACCATCGACTGCACAACGCCGTGTCACGTCACCCACCACGCGGTGGGCGGTGGTCTGACCACCTCCGCCGCCAACGTCAACCTCTGCCAGTCCTGCCACACCCCGGCCGGTCTCGCCGGCGACCTCCCGATCAACAGCGCCGATTCGGCGGTGCCCGGGGTTCGGGGCACATCGCACGCCTTCGACGCAGCCGCGACCAACGTCCCACTCGGCGTCCAGGAGCCTCTGGATCCCCACATACTGGCGCGGGTAATGGATGGTCAGGTCGTCTGCTCGACCTGCCACAACCAGCACCGGGCGGAGGCCGCCTTCGGCGGCAGGCCGCGGGTCAGCCCGGCCAAGCGGGTCACCGCCCTCGGGAGCACCGGACTGCTGACCTCGGGCGGAGTCTTCAGCGGACCCGAGGGTGTCTGGTACCTGGTGGAGATCGTCACCGCCGGCAACGACACGAGCGCGCTCTTCCGCTATTCGAAGGACAACGGGACGAGCTGGTTCCCGACCCCACCGGCGACCCTTGTCGCCGGTGCCGACGTGCTGTTGGACAGTGGGGTCACCGTCACCTTCGGCCCCGGAAACTACGCGCTCGGTGAGCGCTGGGAGTTCTCCGGATCGTGGCCCTTCCTACGCGCCACCCTGGACTCAGGGGACAATTCTGCCGGCGACGCCTACTGCCGCGACTGCCATCGTTCCTGGGTGATGGACCACACCTCGGTCCGAATCTATGACGGCAACTTCAAGAGCCATCCGGTGGGCGTCGCCCTCGATGCCAACGGGATGGGGTACGACCGGACGGTCCCGCTCGACGGCAACGGCGCGGAGCAGGGCACCGCCGGCGAGGATGCCAATCCAACGAACGACCTCCTCTTCGACGGGACGGGCCTGGTACAGTGTTTGACCTGCCACGGGGTCCACTATGTCGACAGCAATACCCTCTCGGTGGATGGGCCATGAGACATAGCAAAAGGCGACACCGACTCCCGCTCTCGTTCCGACGACCAGCAATCGCGATGAGCTTCCCCGTGATCCTCGTCTTCGCGATGGTGGTTCTTACCAAGGTGGCCGGCGCCGACGGCCACCCGCCGACCCTGGTTTTTCAAAGCCCAGCGCAGGATGCGGTGGTGGGTGGCGTTGAGAGATTCAAAGTCCAAGTCTCCGACCAGGATGGTTTGGCGGCATCCAATCCGGTGAGGTGGGGGCTCGATGGTGCGCCGATCTCGGCCGGTGCGACTGTCAACCCGAATTACACCTGCGGAGACGACTGCGCGATGTACGAGTTCGACATCGACACCACGCCCCTTCTCGAAGGCGCGCACACCGTGTCGGTCGAGGTGGCGGACGCCGTAGGCAACGTCGGCGTGTTCACGCGAACCTTCGTGGTCGCGAACTCGGGGACCGAGGCAGCCGGCAACGGCCTGCTACTCCGCCGGACCCACGGTTCCCAGACCTGTATCGATTGCCACAATCTGGAGACCCACTCGAGCCACAGCACGGGCACGAAATATGGGAACTGGGCGGTGGACTGTCTGATTTGTCACACCTCTCATCGAACCCGCAACATTTTCTTGGTACGGGAGAGTCTGCAGACGCCAAATAGCGGTACGGGGAACGTTGATTTTCGCGAGGACGACAGAGCCGGCGGCACCAATCCGCAGTGGAGCTATCTCGGTGACTATTCGGGTCCTGGCAAC
>Ga0209013_10000598_pt1 | contig 32567 bp, 31 predicted proteins | sample Cruoilmetagenom2_FD_187291 | JGI IMG/M metagenome (GOLD analysis project Ga0209013, IMG submission 187291) | Oil polluted marine microbial communities from Coal Oil Point, Santa Barbara, California, USA - Sample 2 (SPAdes) (version 2) | ecosystem: Environmental > Aquatic > Marine > Oil seeps ...
GTCCGAGGTGAGGTCGCAAGGTGGACGCCAAGCCCGAGTGATCCGGTTGATGTCATTGTGGCCGATCCGGCTCGCCCTGGTCTGGCGAAGCCTGGAGTCGCCTCACTGACAGCCGCCGCGCCGACGGTACTGGTTCTGGTCAACTGCGACCCGGTGTCGTTGGCGCGTGATGTGACATTGCTCGCGGCGGCCGGATATCGCCCCGAGCGGATCGAGGTTCTCGATCTATTCCCGAATACCCACCATGTGGAGACGGTCACCAGATTTGTTCGAAGTGGCTCCTGATGCGGCCGTGGCCATATCCTTGATGTGTGCTCGATCCCGTCTGTTCCGAAGAAGTTGAAACGGCACTCGTCGAAGGAAAGCCCGTTGTCGCGCTCGAATCGACGATCTTTTCTCACTTGGGCCTTCCTTCGCCGGCCAATCGCGACGCACTCGACAGGTGTATCGGTGCAATCCGGGGTGGGGGCGCGGTACCCGCTGTGACAGCAGTGCTCGACGGGGTCGTCCGAATGGGCCTCGAGGGCGATGAGCACGAACGAATCCTCGGGGAAGCTCGCAAGACGGCTGAGCGTGATGTTGCGGTTGGGGTGGCCCAACGCTGGGGTTTTGGCGCAACGACGGTCTCCGCCTCGGTCGCGATCGCCGGGGCGGCCGGAATCGCCGTGTTCGCGACGGGCGGAATCGGCGGTGTCCACCGCGGTGCGGAGGTAACCGGCGACATCTCGGCCGACCTGGATGCCATTGCTTCGCATCCCGTGATCACCGTGTCAGCGGGGGCGAAGGCATTCCTCGACCTCCCTCGTACTCTGGAATACCTCGAATCAGCGGGGGTACCCGTTCTTGGCTGGCAGCACGACTGGTTTCCAGCGTTCTACACCCGATCATCGGGCCTGACGATTCCGCACCGTGTTGACACTGCCGCTGAGGTGGCTCGGACCTTCGATGCGCGCAGTCGTGGTAGTTCAGGAGTCTTGCTGACTGTTCCGATTCCGGAATCAGATGAACTGGATGCATCTGAACTCGACGCCGTACTCCAGAGTGCTCTGGACGATTGTGAACGGTCAGGCACCACAGGTGCGGCCATCACTCCGTTCGTCCTGGGGCGGATCAGTGAGGCCACAAACGGTCGAAACGTGCCGGCAAATCTCGCACTGGCCGAGAACAACGCCTCGGTCGCTGCTCAGGTCGCTGTCGCCCTCGCGTTGACCCACTGACCGACTTGCGATGAGCTTGAGCGCGACCTGTCCGCGCCGAAGCTCATCACAGTCGGGGTTGGCCGTGCACCGATGAGCTTGAGCGCGACCTGTCCGCGTCGAAGCTCATGGCAGGTGTGTTGGTCGGGCGAGATTGGAGATGCGGTGCTCGATCTTGCGCAGGAAATCCTCGCGTTGGGCCAGTGTGGAGGTGTCGATGCTGTACAGCGCAATCCACGTGCTCCGAGTTCGCCAGTGGCAGGTAGCACGCAGGTACCTCGTAAGGGTGCGCTTCCCCGCCTCACCTTCGATCATGTTGATGAGCTTTGACGAGCCGTGCGAGGTGACGGCAACCAGCCGCTTGATGTTGTGCCGCTTCGGCGCGTGTCCCGTCGCCCCTGATTGGTGAGGGTCCGATGCCCGTGTCCAAACTCGATCGATCCAGCCCTTCAACATCGACGGCTGTCCGGCCCACCAGGTGGGGTAGACGAGAATGAGCGTGTCGCCCCAGGCAAGATCCTCGACATAGCTGAGCGTTGTTGGATCGGTGTTGCCATAGCGATTGGTGTTGCCATCGCGATTGGTGGCGGAGTCGAGGGTTGAGTAGCCAGGCTCGAAGTTGTCGGCGTAGAGATCGTTGAGGCGCATCTCAGCGCCGGCACGAGTGAGCCCAGAGATGACACTGTTTCGGGTCGCGTCGGTGAATGAGCCCTCGAGGGGATGGCAATAGACGACTAGGGCGCGTGTCATCGCAACTCTGCCATCTCTCGCTCGACCAGCGCGGCGAACTCATCACGCCTCGACTCAGATGATGTGGCCGTGTCATAGAGACCGAACCATCGGGTTCGCGTTCCGAATCCTGTATTGATCCGGAATGCCCGGGTGATTGTTCGTCGACCGTTGTCGTTGATCGCTCGCACATGTAATCGTGATGACATGTAGGTCGATATTCCGACGATCCGGCGAACATGGCCGAGTGAGGGACGCACCTTGCCCGACTTCTCATCGAATCTGAAGGCGACGCCGGGAACCATGACCCTCTCGAACCAACCCTTCAAGATTGCGGGGAGACCGCTCGACCAGGTCGGATACACGAAGACCATCGCCTCGGCCCGCTCGACAACGGCGGCGTGCTCGGCGACCATTGGGTCGCAGATCGGATCCTCGCCATGGTACGCAGCTCTTTCCTCAGGGCTCATGGCTACCCGAAAGCCTTGCTCGTACAGGTCCAGCATGGTGACTTCGTGGCCACCAGCGCGGAGTCCGCTCTCGGCTCGCTCTGCGAGGGCATGCGAGTAGCTGTCTTCCGAGGGATCGGCGACGACCAATAGGACCAGCATTTGATCAGTCTTCGAACGATTGAGTCGGTTGCTTGGGCTTGCGGAGAGTTGCCAACTGTGTGGCCGCAACAACCACTAGCAGGAACGCGAACATCACATTGGAGGCGCGGTCGCTCAGGTCTGACGCGATCAACCCACCAGCGACTGCGCTGATCGCACCGAATCCGCCGACAATTGCTGCGACGCGGAGATCGACGTTGGCATTCTTGCGATTGCGGATGGTGCCCATGATCGAAGTCGGGACGATGACCGCGACAGACGTTCCCTTCGCCACGATCGGCAGCATTCCGAACATCACGACCATCGCTGGAACCATGATCACGCCGCCCCCGATACCGAGGAGCCCGGCGAGGGTGCCCGTAAAGAGGCCGACGAGGATCAGCATTGTGACCATCGCGATCGTGAGATCGCTTCTGCCGGTTGTTTCGGTTCCGATAACGAGGCGAGCGGCTGTGGCGAGCACCGTGACGACGAAGATGATCGTGAGCCTGTTCCTCGGGATGACACTGAGCAGGTGCGTTCCAATGATCGCCCCGCTGATTGAACCGATCGCGAGGCACAGTGCCACGGCCCAGTCGACATTGCCCTGGGCGACATAGGTCACGAGAGCGGCGGCAGCGATTGGGAGGGTGGCCGCCAACGAGGTGCCGCTCGCGCGGCGCCGTTCCATCTTGGCGATACCGGCGAGCGCCGGAACGATGATCAGTCCGCCGCCGACTCCGAACATGCCGCCGAGTAGTCCGGCCATGATTCCGATCGCCATCGCGGTGCCGAATTTGACGTAGTTCTGCGATGACGGCACGGTGAGACGATAGAGGCTTGGTGCGGTTGTGCGCGCTTTCAGGTACGGAGGGTCAGCGCACTACGAGAGACTCCAGGTGGGATCGCACCGACGGCCAATCGTCAATGGTGATCGAGTACATCGCACTGTCGCGAAGGATCTGCCCGTGGCCCTCTTGGAACGAAGGGCGGTGACGACGCAGCACTCCTTCTAGTTGAGCGCCAATGCGTTCAATCGCCCGGCGGCTCCGGGAGTTGCTCGCATCGGTGCAGATGGCAACCCGTTGGACACTCCACGTCTCGAAGGCGTGTGTGAGCATGAGAATCTTTGCTTCGCTATTCACAGGAGAGCGTTGGGCGCTCTGATTGAGCCAGGTACCGCCAATTTCGACTTCATCGGGGTCGCTTCGGCCCAGCGGCCACTGGGGATTCATGTATCGAGTGCACCCGACGATCATCGTGGTGCCCGCGCCATCGATGATTCGTCGCTGAACGAACGGTGCGGCCCGGTCGTTGGCTGCGTCGTTGAGGAGGTGGGAGACATAGCCGGCAGCCTCGTCGTGGCCGTTGGGTACCTGGGTGTAGCCGTACGATGAGCGATCACCGGAAGCAGCTTTCGTGATGCCGTCGACATGGCTCGCGTCGAGTGGCTCCAGCACGACGTGGCGCCCCGTCAACGTCTCAACCTGCAGTGCTCTCATAGCCCGCGAGTCTTGTCGATCGTTGATCCCCCGGCCTCGTCGATTTGGCTGACGGCAGCACATGGGTGGCTAGGGGCTACCGTGCAACGATGACCTCCCAGAGCGAGTCACAGTTCGATTCTGCAACGATCCTCTCTCCCGAGCCACTCGGCGACGACGGTCAGCCGCTAGATGTACTGCACGATCGTGAGTATCGGGTGCGGGCCTTTCGTAAGAGCGATGACCTGCTGCTCGTCCGTGGGGCTGTCCGCGATCAGAAACCACCAGGGCTGTACATCGAATCCGATCCAGATCCACTCACGATCCATCACATGCAACTCGACATGGAGGTGACCTTCCCGGCACTGGAGATCGTTGCCGCGCGTGTCAACTTTGAAACCCACCCGAATATTGAGTGCACACATATCGCTGATCACTACGCAAAGCTGATTGGTCTCTCGATCGCACGCGGGTTCACCCATCGAGTGCGGGAACTGTTTGGCGGTCCTCGCGGTTGCACTCACACCACTGCTTTGCTGCAGGCCATGGCCCCGGTGGCAGTCCAGTGCATGATGTCGATGCAGGCGTCGCAGGCAAAGCGGGGTGTGATCCCCGCTGACTTCGGGGATTTGGAGGAGGATGTCCGCGACAGGCTCTGGCAATGGAATCTCAATACCTGCCATGTGTGGGCCGAGGATTCTGAAGTGGTGAGCGCACTGCAGGCAGGCGATGAGGTGCCAGCTCCGCTGTTCGTCGAAGAGCGCCTTGTCAGCCTCGGCCTGAAGCCTGATGCATGGTCCAGGGGGATGAAGATCTGAGAGCCTTCCCTCGGGCGCCAAGCATTGGGGCCGGCCGTGCTCACCACTCGAGCAGCCTCTTGACCATTTCTTGACACTCCACTCGCTTGGGATGCTGGTACCAATTGACTCGATTGCGAATCGGGTCACCCGAGTAGTAGTTCTCGTACAGGTGCTGGCGTGAGCCGAAATGCTCCGAGGTCATGTCCCACGCCAGCTTCATCAGCTGGAGACGATCTTCGGCGTTGATGTCCGGACCGTTCAGCAGCCGATCGACGAGTGGTTGCAGTTCGGGATTGTTGTAATCGGCATCGGTGAAACCGCCGGCGCGGAGCGAGATCTCCTGATCGAGTAGAAATGCCGACATGAAATCGGTCAGTCGGCCCATAATCCCGTATGTGAAATCGGTGCGCGCGTAGTCACATCGGTGATGTTGCAGGAATTCCTCGTAGGTTCTGGTAGGTAGGTATGTGGTGCTCACCCGGTCACTCGAGGTGGGCGATACATAGGTGACGACCTCTTGGTAGACGGAGTCATGCTGGAGCTGAAATGTTTCAGCCACGCTGTTGATCACCCGCTGCATCGGTGGATATTCGGTCACGTCAGTAACCAACTCGCCATCGATGAACAGCCGCCTGCCATCTCGGAGGCTCTCTACGTATTCTTGGCCTGTCCGCATCCCTACTGCGATACCCCCATCGACATCGGAACCACTTGCTCGCTCGTCGGCGTTGATCGAACACCTGCCGCTGCGCCGTCAACGCACGCTTGTCACCCTGTGTGTGGGGAGAGAATTCGGGTCCTTGTGTCGCTTCGGGATCGAGGGTGGCGAAGATGGATCGTGCTGGCAGACTGTTCGTTCTCATGGTGGTCATAGCTCAACAGGTAGAGCACCAGGTTGTGATCCTGGCGGTTGGGGGTTCAAGTCCCCTTGGCCACCCCAACGCAGCAATGCGACGGTGCTGAGAGGGTGCGGAGCGAAAGTTCGTTCGGTACCCTCTCAGGCCGCTTGCTTCTCTAGCTCAATGGCAGAGCAGTGGACTCTTAATCCATTGGTTCTGGGTTCGAATCCCAGGGGAAGCACAGGTACGGCCTGAGTTACAGGTCGGCCGATTTGCGGTCAGCGGCCCCAGCTCCGGTCATCGCGGTAGCGGCCAACGGAGAGTGGCGTCGACGGTTGGCGCCGTTCTCTTCGTCTGCCCGAACCCAGGGTGACGAATGCGCCGACCGCTAGGGCACCCACCGCAAGCGCGAGGGTCAGATTCCGGTTGTGATTGGCGAGCCGGGGGAAGACGCTCATCCATGTGCTCTCAGACAATGCCGGCAGAGCGAGGAGTGGCACCAGGTACCCCAGAATCACGAGCAATATGGCGAGCGCCGCAAGCGCGACACCGAGAGCGAACATTGCTTCGCCACGCTCCGGTCGCAGGATCAGGCCAATTATCAGAGAGAGGGCTCCCAGTACGAGGCTGCCAAGTGTGACCCAACCGGCGGCCGAGTCGATAGTCGAAAGTGAACTGACCTCCTGGATGGGAAGTGTGATCGGTGGCATCTGCCCGACGCGTTCATCGCGAACGATTGTCACCTGCTCGCCAGCGGTGATCAGCACGGGGCCGTCGATCTGGCCGATCAGCATTCTGTGAGCTGACGTGACGAAGTCGGTCATTAGTGCAGCCCCGGCTGGAATGCGCGCGATCTCCTCGATGAATTCCTTGAGTTCAGTCGGCGACTGATTCAACTCGGGCGCGTCGGCGCTGGCAACAATCGTTGCGATCTCGCTGCGTATCTGTTCGTCGCCGAGAATCGACAGGGCCACATCGGATTCGTTTGAGGGCGAAAACGCGACGCGTTGGAACCACCAGGAACTGAGAGCGAGCGCGATTAGGACGCCTGAGATGATCAACAACAAGCCACCTGGAGAACGCCGCACCGGGAGAGTCTGTCAAATTCGTCGCCTAAAATGCGAGTGTGACCCGTCCGAGCGCTTCTCGAATGCTGTCCAGGGGTGCATTTCGCCGTTGTCCATGGTGTGGGGGACAGGCCGCTTTTTTCATAGGTTGGTTCAAGAAGGCCGATCACTGCCAGTCATGCGGGTTGCGATGGCGGCGTGGCGATGTCGGCTACGAACTTGGTGCTGCTGCGATTGCAGTGATCATCACCTTCGGTCCGTTGGTGCTCGTGCTCGGCGGCATGGTGGCAGCCACTTGGCCAGATATCGAGTTGCTTCAGATGTACGTGGTGCTGGGCGTTCTCGCGGTGACCTTGCCGCTGATCACGTATGGGTCGGCCTACTTGATTTGGCAATCGATCGATATCGTGATGCGCCCGCCGACACCAGACGACTTCGAGATCGTGGTGAACATCAACTCCGAGCCAGCCGACATCGACTCGCTCTGATCGGTTGAGCGACTTGAACTCGTCGCCCTCACCGCCGCCTGAGCTGCGAACACCACTAGCGATGAGTTTCAGCGCGACCTGTCCGCGCTCTCGCTCACCGTTCGGTATGGGGGTACTTGTGCGAACGGTTGTTCGTTGACTACACTGTTGTCATTCGGCCGAGCAGGACACTGCCGAACACTGTGACACCCTCTCTCTACGGTGCACATCAGCAGCCGAACCCGGTTTGCCACACATTGAAATGAAAGCGAGAACGACATGAGCAAAGATCGCGAAAAGGCGCTTGACATGGCGCTGGCCCAGATTGACAAGCAGTTCGGCTCGGGCGCCATCATGAAGATGGGCGAGCGCACGAACATGGATGTCGAAGTCGTTCCGACCGGGGCGCTGCCGCTCGATCTCGCGCTGGGCGTCGGTGGGTTGCCGCGTGGGCGAATCACCGAGATCTACGGCCCGGAGTCCTCCGGTAAGTCGACGCTCGCAATGCATGTCGTGGCTGAGGCACAACGCAGTGGTGGTGTGTGCGCCTACATCGACGCCGAGCACGCGATGGATCCCGTGTATGCCAGCGCAATCGGGGTCGATGTCGATCAGTTGCTCATCTCACAGCCCGACACCGGGGAACAGGCCCTCGAGATCACCGACATGCTGTGCCGTTCCGGCGCCATCGACGTGATTGTCGTCGACTCGGTCGCAGCCCTGACTCCTCGCGCTGAAATCGAAGGCGAAATGGGCGATACCCATGTCGGTCTGCAGGCCCGCCTGATGAGCCAGGCGCTGCGCAAGCTCACGGCCAACATCAGTAAAACCAACACCATTGTGATCTTCATCAACCAGCTTCGCGAGAAGATTGGTGTGATGTTCGGATCACCTGAAACCACGCCCGGTGGGCGAGCACTGAAGTTCTACTCATCGGTCCGGCTCGACATCCGGCGGATTGAATCCTTGAAAGACGGCGCCGAGATCGTCGGAAACCGCACGCGGGTCAAAGTCGTCAAGAACAAGGTCTCCCCACCGTTCCGTCAGGCGGAGTTCGACATCATGTACGGCCAGGGCATCAGCCGGGAAGGCGCCCTGATCGACATGTCGGTCGATCTTGGCATCGTCAAGAAGTCGGGAGCCTGGTTCACATACGAAGGCGAACAACTTGGCCAAGGCCGAGAAAATGCCAAGAACTATCTCCGCACCAATCCTGAAGTGATGATGGAGATCAACGACAAGGTCCTGATCGCCGCCGGCCTCAAAGAGCCCGAGGGTGGTGCTGAGGTCGATACAGTCGACGAATTCTCCGAAGCCGACGAGCAGCCAATCGACCTCGGCTGACCTTCATCGAGCGGTGAACTGGTCTAGGTATCGCAACTGAACACTTGGCTGGAGCTCAAATGACTGTTCCCAACCGGCTGTCTATCGTGACGTTCGGCGTTGCTGATGTGGCTCGATCGACGAGGTTCTACGAGTCTCTGGGCTGGCGTCGGTCATCGTCGTCGATGGATACAGCCACGTTCTTTCAGATGCAAGGGTCGATCTTGGGTCTATACGAGCGTGGCGACCTGGCCGACGACGTTGGTGTACCGGATGATGGTGCCGGCTTCCGAGGCGTCACCGTGGCACTCAATGTCGCGTCGACCGATGAAGTTGACGCGGTCTTCACAGAGTGGGTGGAGGCCGGGGCAACGCCTGTGAAATCACCTGAAGAGGTGTTCTGGGGCGGATATTCGTCCTATGTCGCTGACCCCGACGGCCATTTATGGGAGATTGCGCACAATCCGCACGCGAGCATCGGCGCCGATGGCCGCCTCAAGATCGGCGGCCCGGCTACTTGAAGACCGAGCCTCCTGGCTTGAAGATCATCAAGTAGAGCGCGGCGATCAGCAAGATGTGGGTGATGCCGATGCCGGCTGAGAGTTTCGATCGAGCACCGTCACTCGTATCCACGAGCGACGGCTTGATCAAGAACCAGCTGACGACCATCGCCGCAATCCAAATGGCGATCGAGCCACCCATCCACTTTGTCTCGGCAAGGTCGTACTCGCCGATGCCGGCGAGCCCCATCCCAAATACCCAGAGCAGGATGAGCGAGGGGAAGACGAGCTTCATGTGCAGTGAAGCGATGGCCGCGGTCTCACCGTCGCGCTGTAGCCGTGGGTAGAGAAACAGCGGTCCGAACGCGACGATCGCTGCGACAACATGCAGTAGGCCAACGAGTTGATAGGTCGTTGAGATTGGCAGAATGGCAAACATCGAGCGGACGATACCGGGGCCGAGGCAGCCAGTAGCCTTTGATCTCATGTCTCGCAGCTACATCGTGCGCACGTTTGGCTGCCAGATGAACGACCACGACTCCGAGCGGATTGCAGGTCTCCTCGAAGCTGACGGTCTCGTCAGTGCAGAGTCGGAGTCCGATGCCGACGTGGTCGTGCTCAACACGTGTTGCATCCGTGAAAACGCGGACAACAAGCTGTACGGCAATCTGGGTCACCTCAAGACTTGGAAGGCCAAGAGAGAGGGTCGTCAGGTAGTGGTATCTGGATGTCTGGCGCAGAAAGATCAGGAGTTGATTGCGCGCCGTGCGGGCCATGTCGACGTGGTGATGGGTACGCACAACGTGCATCGCACTGCGGAGCTGTTGCGCGAGGCGGCAACGTCTGACGAGCCCATCACTGAAATTCTCGAAGAAGCAGTTATCGACGACCATGCATTGTTCCCCTCGGCGCTACCGGCCCGCCGCTCGACGTCGTACAACGCGTGGGTGACCATCCAGATCGGGTGCGATAACAATTGTGCGTTCTGCATCGTTCCTGCCGTGCGCGGAGTTGAGATCAGTCGCCCGTATACCGACATCATCGATGACGTTGCCGAATTGGCTGAACAGGGCGTCACCGAAGTGACGTTGCTCGGACAGAACGTGAACAGCTATGGCCGCGATATTCAGCTCGCCGCGCGTCATAGTGGTGATGAGTCGGCACGGCTGCGGCCGTTGTTCGCTGATCTACTTCGAGACGTGAGCGCGGTTGAAGGGATCCGGCGGGTCCGGTTTACGAGCCCGCATCCCAAAGACATGCGGGGTGAAACGTTTGCAGCGATGGCCGCCGCACCGGAAGTCTGTGAGCACTTGCACTACCCACTGCAGTCCGGAAGTGATCGAGTGCTCGCGCTGATGCACCGCGGTTACACAGGTGAGCGTTACCTCGAACGTCTGGCCGAAGCGCGCCTGACGGTTCCCGACCTCGCGATCTCCACCGACATCATTGTCGGATTCCCCGGCGAGACCGAAGACGATTTCGAGCGCACCCTCGAGGTCGCAGCGGCGGCGGAGTACGACTATGCATACACCTTCATCTTCTCTCCGCGAGTCGGCACCGAGGCCGCTGAGATGCAGAGTCATTTCGTCGACCCCGCAGTGGCCGGCGACAGGTTTCAGCGGCTCCGGGTCGTTGTAGAGCGTGCGGCTCTGCGGAAGCACGAAGAGCGCGTCGGTCGTATCGAGGAGGTTCTGGTCGAGGGCCCCAGCAAGAAAGACCCGTCAGTGATCAGCGGCCGGACACGCCAAAACAAACTTGTGCACTTCTCCCCGCCCAAGCCATTGCGAACTGGTAGCTATTCGACGGTCCGAGTGACCCGCGCGGCGCCGCACTTTCTCGTCGGAGAATTCGTCGATTTCGTCGCAGAACCCACCCACAAGCTGCGTATTCCGGTCGCGGCGCTCTGAATGATGCGGCCGAAGCAGTAGTTTCAATCCGAGATGACCAAACCAGAAATCGACCCTCAGCTCGCCGAATATCGCGCCAGCATCGACAACATCGACGCGGCGCTGGTGCATCTGCTCGCGGAACGGTTCAAAGTCACCAAAGCGGTCGGTAAATACAAGGCCACAGCCGCCCTGCCGCCGGCCGATCCCGACCGTGAGTCCATTCAGATCAATCGCCTGCGGCTTCTTGCGGCAGACTCGGGCCTCGATCCTGCCTTCACAGAGAAGTTCTTGCGCTTCGTGGTTGCTGAGGTAATCCAGCATCATCAGCGCATTGCTGAGGGCGAGATCACCTGAGTTCCGCCGGCATGGCAGTGCCGCGAGTGGCGATCGTCGGGTCGACGGCGTCTGGGAAGTCGGCCGTGGCAATGGACGTGGCCAGGAGAGTCGGCGATGTCGAGCTGATCTCGGTAGACAGCATGCAGGTCTATATCGGCATGGATATCGGCACCGCCAAGCCCTCTAGTGCGGATCAGACCGAGATCACACATCATCTTCTCGACCTCGTGAACCCCGACGACGAGTTCACCGTTGCCCGGTTTCGCGAGGAATTCGCCCAGGCAATCGAGGTGATCGGGGAACGCAAGAGTCGGGCGGTGCTCGTCGGCGGAACGGGTCTTTATCATCGAGTTGTCATCGATGACTTCGATCTGCCTGGTGAATGGCCTGAGGTGCGCGCCGAACTCGAGGCCGAATCTCAAACCGGTGACCTCTACCGGCGGCTGGAAACGCTCGACGCGACGGCGGCCAACAAGATTGAGCCAGGCAATCGACGCAGGATCATCCGCGCGCTCGAGGTGACCGTTGGTAGCGGGCGACCGTTCAGTGCATTCGGCCCCGGTGTGGATAGTTATCCGGACTCCGCAGTAGTCCAGATCGGACTTCGCTGGCCCCGCGAGGTAATCGCCGATCGTATCGAAACCCGTGTTCAGCGGATGGTCGAAGATGGTCTGTTCGCGGAGGTCGAGGCGATCCGCCGCGTTGGGTTTTCCAAGACATCGGCGCAGGCGCTCGGGTACAAGGAAATTCTGCAGTACTTCGACGACGAAGTGAGTAAGGATGAGGCCATTGAAAGCATCATCGTCCGCACCAGGCAGTTCGCCGTTCGTCAGGAGCGATGGTTCCGCCGCGATCCACGCGTACGCTGGATTGATGTCGAAGATGACCCCGTCGCTGAGGTTGCACCCCTCGTGATGGCCGCTCTCGGAGATGTGTCGTGACTCGGCTGACGCTCACCAAACATCACGGACTCGGCAATGATTTTCTGGTCGCATTCTACCCGGGTGTCGAAGATCTCGCCGGGTTGGCTCGCCAGCTCTGCGATCGCCGCCGGGGGATCGGTGCTGACGGATTGCTCATCGGTGAGTCGGCGGAGGGATACGCCGCGCGAATGACGCTGTTCAACGCAGACGGCTCCCGTGCCGAGATGAGTGGTAACGGGATCCGGTGTTTTGCCCAGGCGCTTGCCGTACAGCAGGGCGACCTGGCTGACCAGCTGATCTTGACCGACGCCGGAGACCGCGTCGTCACGCTTACAGCGACTGACGATCCCGCCACGATCGAAGCCAGTGTGGAGATGGGGGAAGTGCTGCCACTGGAGGAACCTCAGAATTGGCCCGACCTCGGATGCCATCCTGATCGACCAGTGGCGCACCTCAGCCTTGGTAACCCGCACACCGTGGTTGGCGTCGATGAGGTTGCCGTTGTCGATCTCCAGTCGCTTGGGGGGAAAGTGCCAGAGATCAATCTGGAGATTGTCGAGCCGGGCCCGGAGCTCGACGCAATCACGATGCGGGTACACGAACGTGGCGCCGGAATAACCGAGGCCTGTGGAACGGGGGCGTGCGCCGCGGCATACGCTGCTCGCTCGTGGGGGCTCGTGGCTCGTGGCGACGGTGACGTCGTCGTGCACATGGACGGTGGAACAGCGACAGTGAATTTCGCGGCGGAGGCTTCGAGGAGGGCTGTCCTCACCGGGCCGGCCACGTACATCGCGACGATCGAGGCGCAACTATGACGACTCCCTACAACGAGGCATTGGCCGGAACTCTGATCGACCGGTCGATCAGAGAGAAGATTGTGCTGGTTGGCGTCGCCCAGCAGCGTGAGGACGATGAGGTCGTCGAGGCCAGTCTGGATGAGCTCTCGTTGCTGATCGACACGGCCGGGGCCGATGAGGTTGGCCGCATGGTGCAGCGCCGGGATTCGCCTGATCACACCTTGTACATCGGCAAGGGCAAGGCCGAAGAGCTGCGGCAGCTGTGCTTGGCGGTTGACGCCGACACGGTCGTCTTCGACAACGAGCTTTCACCGGCCCAGCAGTACAACCTGGAGAAACTGCTCGGCCGTACGGCGATCGACAGAACGGCCGTAATTCTCGACATCTTTGGTCAAAATGCTCACACGTTGGAGGGTAAGGCGCAGGTGGAACTGGCGCTTCTCCGGTATCGCCTGCCTCGGTTACGTCGCGGAGCTGATGCCAAGCTGTCGCAGCAGCGCGGTGGTGTTGGTGCCAGATTCGGTGGGGGTGAAACCAAGATCGAGGTGGACCGTCGACGCATCATGCGCCGAATCAACAAGCTCGAACGTGATCTCGAGTCACTTGCCGAGACGAGGTCGCTGCAACGTAAGGGTCGAGCCCGTAGCGGTCTCGGGTCGGTAGCGATCGTTGGTTACACCAACGCGGGCAAGTCGAGCTTGCTCAACGCGCTGACCAAGTCAGCAGTGCTTGTCGAGGACCGCCTGTTCGCGACGCTCGACCCGACCACGCGGCGTCTGTCTCTCCCCGGGGGTGAACCGGTGCTGCTTTCCGACACGGTCGGCTTCATCAAGCGCCTTCCGCATGGTTTGGTCGAGTCGTTCAAGGGGACCCTGGAGGTGGCGGCCATGGCCGACTATCTCATCCATGTCGTCGACGTGACTTCCCACGATCCAGACGGCCAGATCAATGCTGTTCGCGAAGTGCTCGGCGACATCGATGCCGCGGCTGTTCCCGAACTGCTGGTGTTCAACAAGGCAGATCTTGAGCCGGCTGCTGCTCGCCGTTTGGTGAAGCTGCACCCCGGTTCGGTGGCAATCAGCGCCTCGTCTGGTGACGGGATCGATCTGTTGCTTCGAACGATCAGCGATCGGCTGCGGGCCTTGACAGTTGTCTACGAAATGGTCATCCCGTACGACCGGGGCGACATACTGGCTTCTGTGCATCGAGAAGGCGAAGTGGTGTCGATCGCAGACGGACCTGACTTCTGGACTGTCAGGGCGCGGCTGTCGGATGCCTCAGCGGGCCGGCTCTCGGAGTTCCTGGTCGCTTCTGATGGATCAGGCAAAGCCTCTCCCGCGGCCGACGACGGATCGACAACATGACCGGGCCACCGTCAGCCGGTTTTGTACCCCCTCCGTACCCGTACGACCGGCTCAACCGGCTGCGACCGATAACCGAGGCCCACGCAGGCGGCACAGTCGATCTGTCGGTTGGCACCCCATTTGATCCACCGCCGCAGAATGTTCTCGATGCGCTTGCCACGAGTGGAACTGAGCGGTCGTATCCACCGAGTGTGGGCACGCCGGCATTTCGCGAGGCAGCGCAGCGCTGGATGAGCCGAAGGTTCGGCATCGATGTTCCGGCCGATCAAATTGGTGCTTCCATCGGGACCAAAGAGTTCGTCGGGACATTGCCCCAATGGCTCAAGCTTCGCGACCCGTCGCGTGACACCATTCTCTATCCGGCGATTTCCTACCCCACATACGCAATGGGAGCGACTCTGGCGGGATGCCGCGCCGTTCCGGTCGGATCGCTACCGAATGGCGGGATGGATCTCGGCTCCATCGACGATTCTGACGCCGACCGGGCGCTCGCGCTCTGGGTGAACAGCCCAGGGAATCCAACGGGCGGGCTCGAAGATCTCGAAGCGGCCGCGAACTGGGGCCGAACACACGGTGTACCGGTGTTCTCCGACGAGTGTTATGTCGAATTCACGTGGAAGGGGCCGGGCAGGACGATCCTCGAGGGCGGTCTCGAAGGTGTGGTTGCTGTGCATTCGCTTTCGAAGCGATCGAATCTCGCGGGCGTACGGGCCGGCTTCTACGCCGGTGATTCAGAACTTGTCTCCTACCTGCGAGAGGTGCGCAAACACGTCGGGCTCATGGTTCCCGGGCCAGCTCAGGCGGCCGCTGTCGCTGCTTTGGATGATGACGAACATGTCGAGCTGCAACGTGGGCGTTATCGGGAGCGTCTTCGCCTGCTGGCATCGGTGCTGTCCGACTGGTCGGGTGAACCCGTTGCGCAGCCAGACGGAGCGTTCTACCTCTGGATTCCAGTTGATGACGGGTGGGCATATACGGAGAAACTGGCTCGCGATGGGGGGGCCCTCGTTAGCCCGGGGGAGTTCTACGGAGAAGATGGTGCACGGTTCATTCGTGTCGCGGTAGTGCAACCCGACGATCGGGTTCAGTTGGTCGCTGATCGTCTGGCAGCGCATGGCTGAAGCCGTGGGGAAGCGGAGAACCTGGCAGCTCGCGCTGGGCGTTGGCCTCCTCCTGGGATTCTTGGTGGCTGCCGTTGGTCTTTGGATCGGCGCCGATCGCCTGTATGACAACAATGTCGCTGGTTTCGCCCGCGCTCCCGTCGGTTGTGACACCACGCTCGACTTCGATCGCACGGGCGAATTCTTCTTGTACGTGGAGACGACCGGCCGGCTCGACGCGGTGCGTGGTGACTGCGGCGCAAGCATGACGTACGAGAGGAAGGGCGAGCCACCGCAGGTTCAAGTCGTGCTGCGTGATCCCTCCGGTGAAGTCGTGGAAATGGAATCCTCGCCGGGACTTCGCTATGACACGGGCGAGTACGTCGGAAGGTCGTCTCGGATTGTGCAGATCGCCGACGTAGGCGATCACATTCTGACGGTAGGCGCCGTCGAAGGAGCGGAATTTGTTGTCGCAATCGGACGAGATCCGGACGACGGTGTAGGGCTCATGCGATGGGGAGCTTTCGCTGCTCTCATCGCTGGACTATTGCTCGGTGGACTGTTTCTGGTGCTCGGGAGCCGCCGAAGCGTCGCAGAGGCCACCGATCCGGCACCTTGGAGACCGATGACGCCGGCGGGTCCACAACAATCGGGTTGGCCGTCAGGGCCGCCTGGGTTTCCCATGCCGCCGCCGACAACCGGCGCGACTGGGGTTGGTGCGCCGGCCCGACCGGAGGCATTTCCAGCACCGCAACGTCCGGTCGTCTCGCCTCCCCAAGCGGTAACGCCCCAATCTGAGCCTCGAGACGAACCAGGGTCTCCTTGGGCGCCTCCGCCCGCGGACCGGTAGTGGGCGATTGCCGAATTGCTTGGTCAGTAGCGGCGCATCACCGTGACGACCCTGCCGTAGAGATCGACCTGATCGGCCGTGAACGTCATCGGTTCCATCGTGGAGTTCGCCGGAGTAAGCGTCACTTCGGCACCTGACCGGCTGTAGGTCTTGATTGTCGCCTCGCCATCAGGAATCCCTGCAACGACAATGTCGCCGTTGGCCGGATGATCGATTTGGGTGGCTACCACAAAGTCGCCATCGAGGATTCCGAGTTCGATCATCGAGTCGCCACGCACGCGCAGCATGAATAGTTCGCCTTCGCCGGTGAAGTCGACCGGAAGCGGCAGGAGTTCTTCGACATTTTCTTCGGCCAGTACGTCAGTGCCGGCGGCAACGTCGCCGACGAGCGGGACGTGTCGGCTCGGGCGACGCTCCATGACCACGCCAGTGTTGGTGTCGTAGCGGACCTCGATGGCGCGCGGTTTTGTCGGGTCGCGGCGGAGGTAACCGAGGCGCTGCAGCGTGTTGAGGTGACTGTGCACGGTTGACGGCGAGGTGAGGCCTACTGCGTCACCGATCTCGCGTACAGAAGGTGGATACCCCCGCTCACGAATTTGCTGCTCGATGTACTCGAGAATGCTTCGCTGGCGTTCGCTGATCTTGGGAGCCATACGAACACTATACGGTCGCCAGCATGTCAAGTCAAACACCTGTACTGCAAACGATTGTTCGATAAACTTACTTGAACGGGTTGACAACTGCGACACCGGGTGCTTGACTAACGAACGTGCGTTCCCCGAACACGTGTTTCTCAAACAACCTACTGTGGGAACTAACAGAACAGGCCTCCTGTCCGGGACGCCACGAACCGATCGCCAGTTCCTGTTGGGGGAGCGAACCATGACCGCCACGCTGCACACCACGAGCCACATCGACACCGGTTGGGCCGTATCGGATCCGCATGTTCCGAATTATCGTCTCCGCCGCGCAGTGGCGGCCAGCATCGTCGTTCTGCTTGCTGTGATCGTTTCGGCACTAGTAGTCGGGGCTCTGACCGGTCTCGGAGGTCGTCCTGCCGCGGCCTCCGAGACTCTTCCCGCGTCCGGGGTGCGAGTGGCGTCAGTTTACGTGGCGGAGCCGGGTGATTCCCTTTGGTCGATCGCCGAGTTGCATCGGGGTGAGATTGGTCGTGACCGCTACATCGATGTATTGATCGATCTGAACGGCGGGACCGCAATTCAGGCTGGTCAAGCCATCCACCTGCCGTAACCGCACCTGATGTCAGGCTTCTCCACGGCCGGGTATCATCTGGGCGTGTTCTGCCCCTCCTGCCATGGCGATGACACCAAGGTTGTCGACTCGCGTGTGGCCGAGGAAGGCATTGCGATCCGTCGCCGACGCCAATGCCTGAATTGTGCACACAGGTTCACCACCTTCGAGCGCGTCGACCACGCTCCGCTGACGGTGGTCAAGTCACATGGCGGTAGTGAACCGTTCGATCGTCAGAAACTCATTGACGGCCTGACGGCGGCGACCAAGGGACGATCCGTCTCTGACCAGTCGCTACAAGAAATAGCGATGCGCATCGAAGACTCGATGCGGCTCCTGGGCTCGTCTGTTACCAGTGCGAACGTCGGCCTCGCAGCACTCGATGAGCTCCGCACAGCCGACGAGGTCGCCTACCTCCGGTTTGCCAGCGTGTACAAAGATTTTGATGCGGCCGCTGACTTCCACCGTGAATTGGAATTGTTGGAAAAGTCAGCTCCCGGCGCGTCGGCGTAGCCACCGGGCGTACATGAAAGAATCACTGTCGATCGCCAACTGAGCGAGATGGAACATGTGGCGATGGTCGGTTGCCCTCGAGGAGATCCGCGGCCCGGTTCCGCCGACCGTGGCCGGCGAGGTCGTGACATTCATCTCGTCCAGCACGTCGGCGTCGAGCAGCGACCCGGTCAAGGCTGCACCTCCCTCCGCCTGCACCACACGAGTGCCTCGGCACAGCTCCGGAAGGCGTCGAATTGCCTCGTGCAGGTCAACACGACCGTGTCCCGCTCGCAAGACGTCGACATCGTTCGCTTCGAGTGGCCCGTCGACGGAAGTGATGATGAAGCCTGCTCCGGAGGTGAAGAGCGGTGTCGTCAAGTCGACTGAGCCGTGGGCGGTGATCACGCCGACGCGCTGGCCCGGTTTGCTGGGTGGCCCATAACCCTCACCACGCACCGTGCCGGCGCCGACGATGACAACATCAGCAATCCGCCGAAGCTGTAGGAGTACGGCGGAATCGGTCGGATTCGACAGCGCGCCCGACTTGCCGTCGACAACAGTCGAACCGTCAATCGAGGCAATCATGTTCAAGCTGACCCAGGGCCGGTCAGCATGGTGCCCAAGCGGTCGGGAGTATGCGCTCTGAACCGTGAGTTCTGCCAATGGCTCGGGAAGTAGTTGACGCATGATGACCATCATGGCGGATCGAGGGGTGTGTCGGCACTCTCTGGTCTCGGCTGCGCGTGACGTTTCCGCCTCGGCAAGTCTGCGATGATCTTCTGATGGCCGACACCCGCGAATCGCCCGTCCATGCCGGTAATCCACGTGCCACACGGACTGCCTTCCGCACGTGTCCGCTGTGCGAGGCGGGGTGCGGCCTCGAAATCACGATTCGTCCGGATGGCAAGGGCGGGGAAGAAGTACAGCGCATCCGCGGTGACATGGCGGACGTCTTCTCGAAGGGCTACATCTGTCCGAAGGGGTCCACACTCAAACAGTTGCACGAGGACCCTGATCGGCTACGCAAGCCGCTCATCAAGCGAGATGGGGTCCATGTGGAGGCAACATGGGATGAGGCCTGGGCGGTGATCGAGCTGGGCCTCGGTGGAGTCATCGAACAGCAAGGGCGCGAGGCGCTTGCTGTGTACCTGGGAAACCCAACTGCGCACAGCCTGTCGGGGATGTTGTTCTCGCGGGTGCTGCTCACCGGTCTCGGTACCCGGCAGCGTTTCAGTGCGTCGACCGTTGATCAGATGCCTCGCCATGTGGCGTCCGGATTCGTGTTTGGCACCCCGATGTCTGTGCCGGTTCCCGACCTCGACCGAACCGAATACTTGATGATCCTCGGCGCAAACCCATATGCGTCCAACGGGAGCCTGTGCACGGCACCCGACTTTCCTGGACGGATCGAAGCGATCCGCGAACGCGGCGGCACCGTCGTGGTAGTCGACCCACGGCTGTCGCGCACGGCGGAAGAGGCCGACCATTGGATCGCGATCAGGCCGGGAACCGATGGATTGTTCCTCGCCGCGATCGCCAACACACTGATTGCGGAAGGGCTGGCGGACCCCGGCTCGCGTATCGAGGAACACCTTTCCGGCCTGGCAGAGTTCTCCGAAGCGATCGCTCCGTTTACCCCCGAGGCCGTGGAGGAGGCGACGGGGATCAGCCCCTCTACAACTCGAAGGGTCGCGAAAGAACTGGCGAGTGCCGCGTCGTCAGCTGTGTACGGTCGAATCGGGACGACGACCACGGAGTTCGGCTCGACCGCCTCCTGGCTCATCGATTCCGTGAATATTCTGACCGGGAACCTCGACCGGCCGGGCGGGGTGATGTTCACTACGCCGGTCGCCGGTGGCCCGACAACTCACGGCAAGCCCGGCTCGGGGCGCGGATTCAAGGTCGGTCGGGGTGCGACCCGTGTCGGCGGTTACCCCGAGGTGATGGGGGAGTACCCGGCAGGGGCCATGGCCGAGGAGACCCTGACGCCTGGCGACGGCCAGATCCGAGCCCTGGTCACATTGGCGGGTAACCCAGTGCTTTCGACGCCCAACAGCGATCAGCTTGTGTCGGCGCTCGAATCGTTGGACTTCATGATCAGTATCGATATGTACCTGAACGAGACCACTCGCCATGCCGACGTCGTTTTGCCGCCGCCTTCTCAGCTCCAGCGAGGGCATTACGACGTTGCGTTGCTCCAGTTCGCTGTACGAAACGTTGCAAACTACTCCGAGCCGGCGCTGCCACTCGACGATGACCAACCCGACGAGTGGGAAATCATCTCCAAGTTGACCCTCATCGGTCAGGGAATGGGTACCGAAGCGCCCGCGAGCTTGGCTGACGACATCGCAATCGCCACGCTCGTTCGAGGTGCAGTAGACGACGAGTATTCGCCAGTGGCCGGGCGCGATCCCGAAGATTTGATCAACGAACTCTCGGCTTCGGGTCGGCGCGGCCCCGAACGATTGCTCGACTTCATGCTTCGCAGCGGGCCTTTCGGCGACGGCTTCGGAGCCAACGGAGATGGCACGTCGCTCGATGATTTGATCAATCGGCCTCACGGCCGCGACTTCGGAGCATTGGTCCCACGGATTCCCGAGCTCCTGCGCAGTCCAAGCGGCAGGATCGAGATGGCGCCTGAACCCTTCATCGAGGACCTCACTCGTTTGAAGGATGCGATACCCGACCTGGCTGAACGCGGGCTCGTGCTCGTCGGCCGACGCCATCTGAGGAGCAACAATTCGTGGATGCACAACATCGAGGTGCTCGTGAAGGGCAAGCTCCGGTGCACGCTCCACGTTCATCCCGATGATGCCGCCACGCTTGGGCTGGTAGATGGCGGCGCGGCATCGATCAAGTCGCGTGTGGGTGAAGTCGTCGCCCCGGTCGAGGTGACGACTTCCATTCGTCAGGGCGTCGTAAGCCTTCCGCACGGCTGGGGCCATGGCATGCCGGGAACGAAACTGGGCGTCGCCGCCGAATACGCCGGAGTGAATTCGAACGTACTCTCTGACCACGAGGCGTTGGATCCGCTTTCGGGAACTTCGGTGTTGAACGGGATCCCCGTCGAGGTCGCCGGGGCCCTGAGCCCGAGCTGAATGCCTTGGCGCGTCGCTCTGCTAATCCAGGAATGTGGACAACTCCAAGTTGTTCACATGCTGTCCGCAGACCGACACACGAAATTCACATGGTTGTACCTCTTCCGCCCCACAGGGTGTCGTCAATAGTGTTGACGCTTGTGCCGACTGTGGTGTGACTCACGGAAAAGACGGTGGTGCCGTATCTCGCAAAGCGTCGAGGACGGTGCGTGCTTAGGGGAAAGCCCTTGACCTGTGCAGTCACTCCGCGGTCGGCGGATATCGTGATGCACCGGGCCTGGCTCTCGAATTCGCGTCAGCGATTACGTGTGGCGCAGCGGTTTGAGATGACACAGATCTCGAATCTGACTCGGGAGACGGTTCGGAACGGTATCCGAGGCAAGACATTGTGCACCGGGGCGACACGGCTGTAGTTTGGAGTTTCGACTTGACTGACGAAGGACGATGATGTCGATAGCACCAGATCGCACGGCCGAGGGAACCATCGGGCTGAAGCGGCTGTTCACGTCGCCGGGTGTGCACCCGTACGACGAGATCGTGTGGGAGCGCCGTGATGCCCGGATCAGCAATTGGCTCGACGGCACGGTCGCCTTTGAGCAACTCGATGTCGAATTTCCCGCCACCTGGTCGCTGAATGCGACAAATATCATCACTCAGAAGTACTTCCGTGGTCAGCTCGGAACGCCGAGCCGCGAAACATCGCTGAAGCAGGTCGTCGATCGCATTGTCGACACGATTACCGAGTGGGGTGTTGCCGACGGCTACTTCGCGGATGATGATGAGTCGGAAGCGTTCCAGGCCGAACTCAAATACATCCTCATCACCCAGCGCGCTGCGTTCAACAGTCCGGTGTGGTTCAACATCGGGGTAGAGGGAGTTCCGCAGCAGGCCAGTGCGTGCTTCATCTTGTCCGTCGAAGACAAGATGTCTTCGATCCTCAACTGGTATCGCGAAGAAGGAATAATTTTCAAGGGTGGCTCCGGTGCGGGAGTGAACCTGTCTCGAATCCGTTCGTCGCTCGAACTGCTCGAAGGCGGCGGTACGGCTTCGGGTCCCGTGAGTTTCATGCGTGGTGCCGATGCATCGGCCGGCACCATCAAGTCGGGCGGCAAGACACGGCGGGCGGCAAAGATGGTGATCCTCGATGTCGAGCATCCTGACATCGAAGAGTTTGTGTCCGTAAAGGTGAAAGAAGAGCGCAAGATTCGGGCACTTCGAGATGCGGGATTCGATATGGATCTTGACGGCGCTGATTCGTTTTCCGTCCAGTATCAGAATGCGAACAACTCCGTTCGGGTACCCGACGCCTTCATGCAGGCGGTTGTCGAAGATGCCCAGTGGAGCCTGAACGCGGTGACCACCGGTGAGTCGTTGAAGACCGTCAGGGCGCGTGACCTGTGGCGTGAGATCGCACAGGCGTCGTGGGAGTGCGCAGATCCGGGCTTGCAGTTCGACACGACCATCAATCGCTGGCATACCGCTGCCAACACCGGACGTATCACAGGGAGTAATCCGTGCTCGGAGTACTTCCATCTCGATGACTCCGCTTGCAACCTGGCGTCGATCAACCTCCTGAAGTATCTCCAGGACGACGGTGGGTTTGACATCGGTGCGTTCCGGCACACGGTCGACACGGTTTTCACGGCGCAGGAGATCCTCGTTGGTCGAGCCGATTATCCAACGGAGGAGATCGGCGAGACAACCAGGGCATTTCGCCAGTTGGGTCTTGGCTACGCGAATCTCGGTGCGTTGCTGATGGCGCTGGGTTTGCCGTATGACTCAGACGCTGGACGGGCTTGGGCCGCTGCCATCACCTCGCTGATGTCCGGTTCGGCATATGCCGCGAGCGCGAGAACGGCGGCCCGAATGGGCCCGTTCGAGGGTTTCGCCGAGAACGAACAGCACATGCTGGGTGTGCTCGAAATGCACCGCGCCGCCGGTTGCGGGCTCGCCGATGACGGTGTCGTACCGTCGGAATTGCTGGAAGCAGGCCGAGATGCCTGGGACGCCGCGGTGCATGACGCTCGCAATCACGGCGTTCGAAACAGCCAGGCCACGGTCCTGGCGCCGACCGGCACGATCGGATTGGCGATGGACTGTGACACCACAGGAATTGAGCCCGATCTTGCGCTTGTGAAGACGAAGAAGCTGGTCGGCGGCGGAACCATGGCGATTGTCAACCAGACGATCCCGCGTGCACTCCGCAAGCTTGGATACTCCCCAGAGCTGATCGAGGACATCGTGGATCACATTGACGAGCACATGTCGGTGCTCGACGCGCCTCACCTGGCAGAGGAGCACACATCCGTGTTTGCGTGCTCGATGGGTGACAACACAATCCACTATGAGGGGCACGTTCGCATGATGGGAGCAGTACAGCCGCTGCTCTCCGGAGGCATCAGCAAGACCGTCAACATGCCCGAAGACATCACGGTCGCTGACATCGAAGATCTACACATGTTGGCGTGGGAACTCGGCTTGAAGTCGGTTGCGATCTACCGTGACAACTGCAAGGTCGGCCAGCCGTTGTCGACATCCAAGTCGAACGAGTCGACACCTGACACGGTGGTAGCGGAGGTGGTCGAGCAACTCGTGAGTACGCCAGTCCGCCAGAAGCTTCCCAGGACGCGTACGGCCAAGACGTTCGAGTTCCGGGTGGCTGACTGCAAGGGGTTTGCCACGGTTGGCGAGTACGAGAACGGTCAACCGGGGGAGATCTTTCTCACTGTTTCCAAGCAGGGTTCAACGATGGCCGGTGTGATGGATGCTTTCGCGAAGTCGATCAGTTACGGGCTCCAATACGGTGTTCCGCTGCGGGCATTCGTGGAGGCATTCACGAATATGCGCTTCGAACCCGCTGGTATGACCGATGATCCAGACATCCGATTCGCAACGTCGATCATGGACTACCTCTTCCGCCGTCTGGCGATCGAATACATGGCTTACGACGACCGAGCCGAGCTCGGTATCTTCTCCGTTGGCGAACGTTTGCAGCCGACACTCCCCGGCGTCGAGGAAACGGTGACACGCACGAGTCAGGGCTCCGATCTCGCTTCCGACCCCAAGTCGGTGCCGTCGTCGCTGGAGCTAGACGCGCAGCTGACACTCGGTCTCACCGACACGGCCGCGCCGAGTGCATCATCCGGTGTTAGTGACTCTCCGATGTGTATGCAATGCGGAATCACGATGGTTCGCTCCGGAAGCTGCCACGCCTGCCCGAGTTGTGGCAGCACCAGCGGCTGCTCCTAGGGCTCAACCTCCGAAATGTGCCTGGATCGTTCCGCTGGATCAGGCCCATCCACATGGATCGTTCCAGCGCAGCACTACGCGGTTCTCGCGTTCCCAACCCAGGATTGAGATGGTCGTTGTGTCCAGAGCAAACCGTCTGCCTTCCAACGGCGGTAGGCCGAGCCAGCGTGCGCCGAGTATTCGCAAGATGTGAGCGTGCGCGACGAGCGCGATTGGGCCTTCAAGCTCGAGCATTCGTTCAATAACGTCATCAGCACGGGAGCCGACTTCCTCGATCGACTCGCCGTCAATGATCGGGTGCGTCCAAACCGACCAGCCCGGAATCTCATCACGTGTTTCGGCCGTGGTTGTCCCTTCGTACTTGCCGTAGTCCCACTCGAGCAGGTCGTCGTCGGCGACCGGGTCGAGGCCGATCAGCTCGGCAGTTTGCCACGCTCTGCTGAGCGGGCTGGCGAACACGTAGGTGAAGTCGAACGTTCCAACAGCGGCCGCGATGTGCACGGTCTGTTGGCGACCGTATGCCGTCAGCGGGATGTCGGTACGTCCCGTGTGATGCCGCGATTTGCTCCACTCGGTTTCGCCGTGCCGAATCAGTACGAGTTCGGGACGAGAGTCATCCATGGCCAGCAGTCTTGCGCACCGCGGCGCTCCATTGGCTCACCTCCGTCGTAGGATCGGACAATGTTGCTCGATGACTCGGATATCTCCGACGAGGAGCTGACGCGACTGGCGCTCGGTGCGGACCCTGACGCCCCGTTCGATGAGGGCGCCGAGCCCTTCGGTGTCGGCGGGCAACAAGGCAGCGACTTGCTTCCGGAGTGGTACATGCCCGTCCCGAACACCACCGGGCGCAGTCACTTCCGGTCATTCGCTGTGGCCGCAATTGTCGCGTCGCTCATCGTGGTCAACGGCGCCGGCCTGTGCGTAACCTACGGGCTCCCCGAGATCGCTTGGTGATTCAACTCGGTCGTGCAAGTCGGGCCGATCGAACATGTGTGCGTATCGGCGACTCGCTCGGTAAAGTCGGTGCATGGCGATTGCGTGTGCTTACTGCAACGGCGAACACGCATCACCCATCGAAGTCCGGCAGTGTTGGAGCGACAGCGGTCAGAAGGATGTTCCGCTGTCCGCCGACGGTTCTCTTCCGCCGCTCGAGGAACCAAGTGATGACGATCAGTTGTTCACCTATTCAGACGGCCCTGGTCCGGGGGCCGGTCGACCATCGCTAGCCCGCTCGCCAGCAGCGAAGCGCGGTAGCGGTCGGGCTGCCTCGGTCATCGACGACTTGCCCCGAGGAGTCGTCAAGGCTCAGCCAGGGCCGGATGTTCTCGGTAGGCATTTGATTGTCAATCCCGGTGCGGAGATTAGCGAGCCGTGGGCCTCGGCTGACCGGCTCGTCGTCAGTGCGGAAACGCTCGCTGACCCCGCGGAGGCGCAGACGCGGTTACGCGCTGCGTATCACGCGGGGGAGCGGCTTGTGATCGAGCTCGATGCCCCGTTCGACCGTCAGCCGATGTTGATGACCGAGGCGCCGCCATACGAGCTCGGGCCAGTCTTCGCGTTCGAACTCGAGGAACTGCACCACCTCGTGTGGATCAACTCGATTGATGGACGCGATCCAGGTAGGCCGATCTGGGTCGCTCTCGACATCGCGATCGCCAGCGGCGCGACCCCCGTTGAAGCGGGCGTCCCCGGCGACATCATGTTGGCTGATGGACAGGTGGTCTGGCTCGATGCCGGTCCGGTTCGCCACGTTGCACCCATCGACGGCGTGGATGTTCTGCATCTCGTTGCTGTCGAGCACGACTCACTCGTGCCGCCTGGCCCGAACGAGTCCGGCGCCGACCTTGCTGCCGATCAGTTGGCCGCTGTAACCCATGCTGGTGGCGGAGCTCGCATCATTGCCCCTGCTGGGTCAGGCAAGACGCGGGTGCTGACCGAGCGGGCTCGCCATCTGATCCAGCAATGGAATCTGCCGCCGACCGCTGTGAGCCTGGTGGCATTCAACAAGCGGGCCCAGGAGGAGATGAAGGAGCGCACGTCTGACATTCCTGGGCTCCAGGTGCGAACGCTGAACGCGATGGCACTCGCGATTGTCAACGGCGTCGCCCCTTTTGCCCCCCAGCAGCGATCTTGGAGGACTATCGACGAGCCTGATGTGCGTCGCATCATCGGTGATCTCGTTTCATTTCCGCGGCGGCGGAACAGTGATCCGGTAGGTCCGTGGATCGAGGCGCTCAGTGTGATCAGGCTCGGTTTGGTCGATCCCGATGAGGCCGAGCAGCGCTACGACGGTGACGTCGATGGGCTTGCTGCCACATGGCCGGGGTACCGGGCGGCGCTCGAGCGAAAGGGTGCTGTCGACTTCGATGACCAGATCTATCGGGCCCTTCTCGTCCTCCTCGGCGACCCCGTTGCTCGACGCGCTGCGCAGCGGGCGTGCCGGATCATGCTCATCGACGAATTCCAAGACCTGACTCCGGCCCATCTCCTGATGATTCGCCTGCTCTCGTCGCCGGGTGGAGCAGTTTTCGGCGTCGGTGACGACGACCAAACGATCTACGGCTACAACGGCGCGGACCCCGCCTGGCTGATCGACTTCGGTCGGCTGTTCCCGGGTTCCGGCGAGCACCCCCTCGAAGTGAACTATCGATGTCCGGCTGGAATCGTTGACATTGCCGACCGGCTTCTCCGGCACAACCACAGACGGGTTGCCAAGACCATCCGTGCCGCTTCGACCGACTCGGCCGGCTGGTCGGTTGACGTCGCCGTCGATGCGGTCAGCGCGACCAGAGATGCCGTCGAGGCAGCCATTGCCTCGGGGGCGGACACTTCCGACATCGCGGTGCTGACGCGAGTGAACGCACTGCTTGCACCGGTCCAGGTTGCCTTGGCAACAGCCGGTGTTCCGTTGAGTGGTGGCGTCGGCTTGGAATTTGCCGACAGGACATCTGTGCGCACAGTGCTGGCCTGGATTCGTCTTGCCACCGGTGGACGCTCAGAACGGCTCGACCCCGCCGATATCCGCGAGGCACTCCGGCGCCCATCGCGTTCGTTCCACCCGCGCATCACCGACTGGGTCGCTGAGCAACGGAGCGTGGTCGACCTCAACAAGCTGGCAGGTCGTCTCAACAAGCAAAGAGACTCCGAAAGGGTCATCGAATTCGCGGCCGACATTCAGGTGCTGCAGCAGATGGTGAAGGATGGCTCCTCGACGTCTGATGTTGTCTTCACACTGGTTGATGAAATCGGGCTTGCCGGCTCGGTGGCCGGGCTCGACGCCAATCGACGGGGCATGAACCGGGCGGCTCAAGGTGACGATCTCACCGCGATTCAGCATCTCGCCGCCCTTCACGACGTTCCGGCAACGTTCGAGGGATGGCTCCGCGACCACCTTGCCGTCAAGAGGTCGCCGACCGGGGTCGTGCTGTCCACGGTGCACCGGGTCAAGGGGCAAGAATGGCCCTACGTGATCGTGCATCTAGCTGATGCTGAGCAGTATCCGCATCGCCTCGCGGACGATGTCGAGGAAGAGCGGAGACTCTTCCACGTTGCGATGACGCGAGCGAGCACGCTGGCAACGTTCACCACCGGCCCGCGGCCGAGTCCCTTCGTGGCCGAACTCACGACCGAGCCCTCGGAGCGACGTGTCGTTTCGTCCCATCGGTCTGGCCCGGTCGCACCGCTTAGCGCCAAGGCGACTACCGCCGACCCGATCGCAGATCTCGACGCCGCCGGCCAGCGGCGCTACGAAGCGCTGCGCGAACTGCGCAACGAGTTACGCGATGGCAAACCGGCCTACGTCGTCTTCGACAACAAGACTCTCGCGGCGATTGCGCGGCAGGCGCCGATCTCTGTCACCGAGCTGTCCCGAATATCAGGTGTGGGTCCAGCAAAGCTCGAGAGGTACGGCGACGCCGTGATCGCTCTCGTCGCACGGCTCACCAACGCGTAGCCGTTCCCACGCCGCTGGGCCCGCTCTGAGTGACGTCCGTGGTGGTTCGTGGATTGCTCGCATCGTTCGGCGGCCGCGCGGATGACGAGAGGGGGATAAGCGCTAGCTTGAGGGCCGTGACAATGGCGTACTTGTTCGAGGAGCGTCCTGCGTGGCGCGGGCGGGTCCATTCGTGGGCGTTCTTCGCGGCGATCCCGGCCGGCATCATGCTCATTCTGGTCTCCAATGGCGCAGTCGGCCATGTGGCAGCGTCGATCTACGCCGCGACCTTGGTTCTGCTGTTCGGCACATCGGCCGCGTACCACCGACTTGCGCATTCACCGCGGGCCCGTGCGATCATGCAACGGCTCGATCACTCGATGATCTATTTGCTCATCGCGGGCACGTATGTCCCGTTGTGTCTTGTTGCCCTTCCGCCGGAATGGGGGATTCCGACCTTGGCGATCGTCGGAACGTTGGCGTTAGTCGGCATGGTGCTCAAGCTGACCGCATTTCACAAAGTGCAGTGGATGTCGTACGCGCTCTACCCGATCATGGGTTGGGTCGCTCTGATTGCGGGACCGGCATTGGTTCGCAACCTGACGCTGGTGCAGTTTCTGTTGATTGTCGGAGGTGGCGTTGCGTACACCGTGGGTATCCCAGTGCTGTTGAAGCGCCGACCTGACCCGTGGCCGAAGACGTTCGGCTATCACGAGATTTGGCACGTGATCACGGTCCTGGCCGCAACGATGCACTTCGCCGCAGTAACCAACGTTCTGGCGTGACTAGTCGGGGTTGTTCGGCCAGGGCAATCGGCCTTCGCGCGGGATCAGCCGACGTTCCAGGTGCCGTTTGAACGAAGCAGTTCCCCGAGGTCGCCAGGGCCCTTTGCTTCGCTGGCCGCGAGTACCTGTTCGCTGACTGCATGAGCGTATTCAGGCCGGTCGACGTCGCGGAAGATGCCGAAGGGCGTCGGTGAATCGTCGTCAGAATTCAGTCGAGCGAGGGCAAATGCCAACGACGGGTCACGTCGATGGGCGTCGTGAACCAAGATTTCGCCCGGGCTGGCGTCAGCGACTTCGACGAGACGAAGCTGGCCGTCAGTACCCATTGCCACGCCGCGCTGCTGTTCGGCTCCGAACGTGATTGGCTGGCCGTGCACGAGGTTGATCATTCTCTCGTCGCGTGCCTGCTTCTTCGTGACCAGGTCGAATTGTCCGTCGTTGAAGACGTTGCAGTTCTGATAGATCTCGACAAACGAGGTACCCGAGTGATCATGGGCGGCACGGAAGGTCTCGATCATGTGTTTGCGATCGAGGTCGTGAGTTCTGGCCACGAAGCTGGCCTCGGCACCGAGGGCTACCGCCAACGGGTTGAATGGTGGATCGATCGAGCCCATCGGAGTCGACTTGGTCACCTTGCCGACTGGCGAGGTTGGCGAATACTGACCCTTCGTCAGCCCGTAGATCCGGTTGTTGAACAGCAAGATGTTGAGCTTGATATTGCGCCGAAGCGCGTGAATCAGGTGGTTGCCGCCGATCGACAATCCGTCGCCATCGCCCGTGATCACCCACACGTCGAGGTCGGGGCGAGCAACTGCAAGGCCGGTTGCGATAGCCGGCGCGCGGCCGTGGATCGAGTGCATTCCGTATGTGTTCATGTAGTACGGGAAACGGCTGGAGCAGCCGATCCCCGAAATGAAAACGGTGTTCTCGGGAGCAATACCGAGATCAGGCATGAGCTGTTGAACTGCGAGCAGAATGCCGTAGTCACCACAGCCGGGACACCAGCGAACCTCCTGGTCGCTCGACCAGTCTTTCTTCGTTGTAACTGCAACCTGGGCGGTGCTCATGAGCTCACCTTCTGATCGGCGGGTGTACTGGCGATCGAGGCAAGCGCCTCTTCGATGGCGTCTTCGATCTCACGTGACTTGAATGGCAGACCCTGCACCTTGGTGAGTGCTTGTGCATCGACGAGGTACTTCCCCCGAATCAGGGTCGTGAGCTGGCCGAAGTTGAGCTCAGGAACAATCACCTTCGAATACCTCTTCAGTATCTCTCCCAGGTCGGGTGGGAGAGGGTTGAGATGCATGATGTGCGCGGAAGCGACCTTGTGACCGGCCCGCCGGGTGCGCTGAAGTGCCGAGTCGATCGCGGCCCATGTGGAACCCCACCCGAGGACGAGTACATCGGCATCTACATCGCCCTTGATCTCGGTCGGTGGAATGTCGTTCGCGACCGCAGCGATCTTCGCGGCGCGCAGCTCGCCCATCAGCTCGTGATTCTCGGGCGTGTAGTCGATGTTGCCTGTGCCATCCTTCTTCTCGAGTCCGCCGACGCGATGCATGAGGCCGGGCGTTCCCGGGATTGCCCATGGGCGTGCGAATGTGGTCTCGTCGCGCAGGTACGGCCAGAATTCCTCGTTGCCCTCGGCATCGATGTGGTTGTACTCGGTCGCGAATGGCACCGAGATATCGGGCAGCGCCTCGACGTCTGGCAGTAGCCAGGGTTCGGAACCATTGGCGAGAAACCCGTCTGAAAGCAGAATCACCGGAGTGCGGTATTTGAGTGCAATACGTACGGCCTCGATGGCCGCGTAGAAGCAGTGCGCCGGGCTGTATGAGGCGACGACTGGAAGAGGTGCCTCGCCGTGACGCCCGTACAGAGCGATGTTCAGGTCGGACGCCTCAGTTTTTGTTGGCAACCCGGTCGAAGGGCCTCCTCGCTGAATGTCGACTAGGAGGAGCGGAAGTTCGATTGACACTGCGAGCGAGGTGGTTTCGCTCTTCAGCGCGACGCCCGGACCGCTGGTCGTGGTGACTCCGAGGTGGCCAGCGAAGGCAGCACCGAGAGCCATGCCGACAGCGGCAATCTCGTCTTCGGCCTGCACCGTGCGGATGCCGAATTCCTTGTGCTTGGAGAGTTCGTGAAGGATGTCGCTGGCCGGAGTGATCGGGTATGAGCCAAGGGTGATCGGCAGCTTGGCCAGCTGGCCTGCGGCAATGATTCCCCAGGCCAGCGCGGTGTTGCCGGTAATGCTCGTGTACTCCCCGTGGGCCAGATTGGCGGGGCGAACTTCGTACCGGATGCCGACAGCCTCCGTTGTTTCGCCGAAGTTGTATCCGGCGAGAAAGGACGCTTTGTTGGCCGCTTCGACCTTCTCGTTCTTCGAGAACTTCTTGCCGATCCAGTCTTCCGTCGGTGCTATCGGGCGGGTGAACATCCACGACACGAGTCCCAGGGCAAAGAAGTTCTTGGAGCGCTCGGCATCGCGAGGTTTCACACCGAGCGGTGCACAGACCTCCTTTGTGAGGCTCGTCATCGGAACACGAAGGAGCCGGTAGTTGGCGAGGCTGTTGTTGTCGAGTGGATTCTCGGTGTATCCAGCCTTTTCGAGGTTCCGTTCATCGAAGGCGTCTTCGTTGACGATGAGCGTCCCGCCAACTTCGAGGCGATGAAGATCAGCCATCAACGCGGCGGGGTTCATTGCAACCAGAACGTTGGGCTCATCGCCCGGGGTGGTGATGTCGTGGTCGGCGATGTTGACCTGGAAGGCCGATACACCATTGACGGTTCCTGCCGGCGCGCGGATCTCCGCTGGGAAATCTGGCATGGTCGACAAGTCATTGCCGAATGATGCACTCACCGACGAAAACCGATCTCCTGTGAGCTGCATTCCGTCGCCGGAGTCGCCGGCGAAGCGGACGATGAGGTGATCGAGCACCCGATCGTCGTCTGCTGAATCCGACCGTTCGACAGTGTCGGTCATATGTATTTCTTCTCCGGGGATCATCGGCCAGCCAAAAAGGCATTGACTGGTCTGTCGCCCTGGCACCATTGCCAGGGCATGTAGACCTTCTACCGTAGTTGCCGAGTGCCGCAATCCGCGTGCAAAACGAGCGAAACTGTTGAACGTGTCAGCCCCGTTCGATGTCCTGGCCGGAGCATGGCCGCCCAACAGGATGGTTGTCGAACATTCATCCCCGTGCCAGGGCAGTCGATACCGGGAGGTCAAATCGACCGTCGACACGATCGATTCGTTGCGCGCACTGCTGTGACTCTTCGAAACCTCGTACAGTCAGACTCGTGAGCTCTTCCAGGCGTGGCGCCTTCACGGTCGTGGTGTCGGTACTAGCGCTGTTTCTCATTGCGTCGTGCACCAACGCTGATAGCTCGAACCGAATCGAACGGATCGATGGGCCGGCTCAGGTCGATCCAGATTTCGGCGGGTTGGATGATGGCACTGCAGTCGTTGTGGGTGACGGGTCAGATGAGCCGGAGTCCGGCGGG
>Ga0209013_10000599_pt1 | contig 32554 bp, 26 predicted proteins | sample Cruoilmetagenom2_FD_187291 | JGI IMG/M metagenome (GOLD analysis project Ga0209013, IMG submission 187291) | Oil polluted marine microbial communities from Coal Oil Point, Santa Barbara, California, USA - Sample 2 (SPAdes) (version 2) | ecosystem: Environmental > Aquatic > Marine > Oil seeps ...
TTCACCGGCTCGGGGAAGTCGGTGGGCATCAACGCGATGATCATGTCGATCTTGTACAAGGCGCGACCGGACGAGGTGAAGTTCATCCTGGTCGATCCGAAGATGGTCGAGCTCGGAGTTTATGCCGATATCCCGCACCTGTTGACGCCGATCATCTCTGATCCCAAGAAGGCGGCGAACGCCCTCGGCTGGGCCGTGGCCGAGATGGACGCCCGCTACCACGTCCTCGCCGCCCTCGGGGTACGCAACCTCCAGCAGTACAACCAACTCTTGCGCGACCCAGCGCAGGTCCGGCGCGCCCGCGAAAAACTGAAGGGGGAGGAGAACGGCGAACCACCCGAGCTCGATCCCATGCCCTACATCGTCATCGTCATCGACGAGCTCGCCGATCTGATGATCACCTCCTCGCGGGCGGTGGAGGAGAGCATTACCCGCCTGGCGCAGAAGGCGCGAGCGGTCGGGGTACATCTGGTGTGCGCCACCCAGCGACCCTCGGTCGACATCCTCACCGGCATCATCAAGGCAAACTTCCCCTGCCGGATCGCCTACAGGGTACGTTCCCGCTTCGACTCACGCACGATTCTAGACTCGATGGGGGCCGAGCACCTCCTGGGGAGAGGCGACATGCTCTTTCTGCCCCCGGGGAGCGCCACCATGATGCGGATCCACGGTCCCCTGGTGACCGAGAAGGAAATTGCCACGGTCGTGCGCTATATCAAGCGCTTCGGCAAACCCGACTACCAGCGCCACGTGCTCAGCCACGCTCCGCTGGGAGGCAACGACCGTGGCAGAAGAAGGGCTGCGAGCGGGGAGGGAGAAGAGCTCACTGATCCGATGTATGACCAGGCGGCCCGGCTGGTTGTGAAGACTCGAAAGGCCTCGGCGTCCTATATCCAGCGCCGACTACACCTCGGTTATACCCGATCTGCGAGACTCTTGGATATGATGGAGAGGGAGGGCTTGGTGGGTCCACTGGCCGGGTCCAAGGGACGCGAGCTGCTGGTATCCGAACATTATTTTGGCGAGGTCGACGAGACACACGCTCTCAACGGCGGCCTGCCGGAGGATGACGAGGTTTGATCATGAGTCTGGACTTCCTCGATCTTGCCCCAGTAACCCTGTACCGCCTCGGCGCCGTGTTGGTGGTGACCGTCTTGTTGTTCCTCCTCCTCGCTTCCTTCCTCTCCCGCGCCCGGGTGTTCTGTCAGTACCTCAACACCATGACCGGCATCAAGCTGAAGCCGACGGCCGTGCAAAGGATCTACAAGAAGGGCGGTCGAGGCGGAGTTCGTGACCACCTCATCGAACTTCTCATTCGCGAGGACCTGGCCGACCCGAAGCGGAGGGTGACCCCCGACTCCAAGCCGGACACCTCGGTCTTCGAGGTCCAGAAGTAGCGAGCAAGCAGGTAAAGAGGTTAAGAGTCAAGAGGTAAAGAGAAAAGAGTGAAGACTGAGACCTGAGGAGAAAGACGTAGGACTTTGCTCCCTCCTCAACTCAAAACTCAACACTCAAAACTCAAAACTCCCGACCCCTTCACCCCTTCACCTCTTCCCTTCTTCCTCTCTTTTCATCTTCACCGTATGCAAGGCCTCAGACGTGGGGACGGGTATGATATGCCCCGTGCCTCGCATTCAGATTCTTCCCGACGCTCTCGTCAACCGCATCGCAGCCGGAGAGGTTGTCGAACGGCCGGCCTCGGTGGTCAAGGAGCTGGTGGAAAACAGTCTCGACGCCGGCGCCGCCCGCGTGGAGGTGGAGCTCACCAACGGTGGCCGCAGCATGGTGCGGGTCGCCGACGATGGCTGCGGTATGGATGGCGACGACGCGTTGCTCGCTTTAGAACGTCACGCCACCTCGAAAATTCGTTCGGCCGAGGAGCTCCAGCACATCGGAACTCTCGGCTTTCGCGGCGAGGCCCTGCCCTCCATCGCTGCGGTATCGCGCTTCGTTCTATTGAGCGCCGCCGACTCCGCGGTGGGTGGAGTGCGGGTGACCGTGGAAGGGGGCCGGATCCTCGGCGCTGAAGGGGCGGCGCGGGCGCGCGGGACCACCATCGAGATCCGCGACCTGTTCTTCAACGTGCCGGCCCGGCGCAAGTTTCTCCGCGCACCCGAGACCGAGTTGCGGCACGCGCAGGAGGCGTTGTGGGGGGCGGCGCTTGCCCGCCCGGACGTCACTTTCGTGCTCCGGCACGGGAAGCGAATCCTCATCGATGCCCCGGCGGTTGCGGATCCCTCGCGTCGTCTGAAAGACCTGTGGCGCGGGGCGGGCCGGGTCATTCGCTTCGCGGTCGACGGCGGCACGATGGAGGTGGAGGGGTTGCTCGCTCCCGGGGGCGGCCGCGGGAGGCCGATCCTGACCTTTCTGGTGAACGGTCGCGCGGTGCGCGACCGGCTGCTGGTTGGGGCGGTTCTCCGGGTGTTGCGCGAGGCGGGGGGCGGCTTTGGTGGTTCCCGCGTGGTCGTGGATCTGCGCTTGCCGGCCGAGGAGGTGGACGTCAACGTCCATCCCGCCAAGGCCGAGGTTCGATTCGCGCGTGGCGGCGCCGTGTTCGCCATTGTCGAGCGGGCGGTGCGCGAAGGTGTTTCGGCGTCGCAAGGGAAGGTGGGTGTGAGCCGCCTCGAGACGGGTCGTCTCGAGGCGGGTGCGCCGGCCGTCTCCGGTGTGGCGGAGCATTCAGCTGGGGGTTATGGTGAGCTTCTGCGCCGCCGTAACGAGGCGGGTGCGCCGCCGCTCTTTTCTCACCCTGCGTATGGAGAGGAGGGCAGCGTTGACTCCGAAGCGGTCGGAATGGAGGCCTCATTCCCGGCGCCTTATCCAGCCGGCGATCTGCCGCGATCGGGCGCGAAGGTGGGGCCTGCTGATACACCGTTCGGCCGCCTCATAGGCCAGTACCGCGACTCCTTTCTGCTGCTCGAAGACCAGCACGGCCTGGTCATCGTGGATCAGCATGTGGCCCACGAGCGGGTCCTCTATGACCGCATCCGCCGGCGCCTCGCCGGTGAGGAAGCGCCCTCCCAGGGGCTGCTGACGCCGCGGCTGGTCGAGGTCGGCGAGGCGCGGGCCGCCGCCCTGCCGTCGGTGGAGGCATTGCTACACCGGGTGGGCATCGACGCCGAGATCTTCGGCCCCGATACGGTGCGTCTGTCGTCGGTACCACCGGAGCTTGAGATCGAGGCCGCTGAGCGGGTGGTGGAGGAGGTGCTCGACCGCGCCACCGCGTTGGATGGTGTGCCCGAACGGGCGGCGGATGAGCTCGAGGAGGAGCTCGCCGCTTCTCTGTCCTGCCGGGCGGCCATCAAGATCAATCACACTTTATCGCCTGCCGAGCAGCGGGCTCTCCTCGATGACCTGGTGGCCACAGAAAACCCTTATCGCTGCCCGCACGGGCGGCCCATCATTCTCCGCCTGAGTCAGGAGGAGATGGAACGACGCCTTGGGAGACGCTGATGCAGCGAGAGCACTGGCACCTGACCGAGGGGCTGATTTTTGCCCACTTCGCGGTCTTCATTCTCTCCGCAACCAACCCCGAGAGTCTGAGCGCGCTGGCGCTCTTTCCCGGTCAGATCGCCACACGGCCATGGACGCTGGTGACCTTTCAGTTCATTCATGGCCAGAACATGTTCTGGTTCTTCATCTCGATGCTCGTCCTGTGGATCATGGCGCGTCCCCTCGAGGAGAGCTGGGGCTCGCCGCGATTCCTGGTTTTTTGGCTGATCTCGACTCTTGGGGCCTCTGGCACGGCTGCGGTCATCGGGATGCCCCTTGCCGGGGATGTCTTTCTCAGCGCCTCGCTGCTCTTCACCTTCGCGACGGTTTACCCGGAGGTGGAGTTCCGGCTCTTCTTCATCATCCCGGTCAAGGTCAAGTATCTCGCTATCGTGGCCGGAGCGTTCCTGGTCTTTAGCGGCCTCTCGTTCGGTCTCGGCGTGGGTGCTGCATACGTTGTTGGAATGTCGGCCGGTTACCTTTTCTTCCTCGCCACACGCCGGCTGCCCTCCCGGCGGAAGATTGCCTTTGACTTCAAGAAGCGCCGTGCCGCGGTGGCGGTGAGGGCGGAATCTGTCGAAGCCGAGGGGCGCAACCAGGCTTGGGACCCGAAGATCCGCGCGGCCGAGGCTCGCGCCAAGGAGCTCGGCTCGGTCGCTGAGGAAGACGAGGCCCTCCTGGCCGAGCTCGAGGCGGCGAAGGATCCCTCCATCACCGTCTGTGCGCCGAGCGAGTTCGGCTTCGTGGAGGACGACGTGTGTCGCGGCTGCTCAGGTTTCGCCGAGTGTGCCGCCCGCCGAATCCGGATGGCCGCCGAGGAGGCTGACCGCGGACCCGGGTAGCCCGGCGACCCCTCTGATAGTTGATTTCTTGTGCAAATGTGTCTCAGTATTGGACTTGCGTTCGTGAATTGGTTCACATAAATTGATTCCGGGCGCGGGATCGGTCATTCTGATGATCCGATGCGCGAGAGGCCACCCTCAAAAGGAGATCGGATGAACGGAAGACGGGTGACGGTGTACGTCGGGCACTTCGGCAGCGGAAAGACCGAGATCGCGCTCAATCGCGCGCTCGATCTCGCCGCGGCTGGGGTGCCGGTGACGCTCGCCGATCTCGACGTCGTCAAACCCTACTTCCGCACGCGTTCGGCAAAGGCAATCCTCGAAGATGCCGGAATCGAGCTGCTGGCTCCTCAGGGTGCGAACATCCACGCCGATCTGCCGATCATCGTGCCCCAGATCCGCAGCCACCTTCGCGATGCGCGACGCGAGCTGATCATGGATGTGGGCGGCGACGATGTCGGCGCGCGGGTCCTCGGATCGCTGTCCGACGTGGTGCCGATCGAGGACACGGACTGCCTTCTGGTCCTCAACTTCCGCCGCCCCTCGACCCCCGATCCGGAGAGCGCTGCGGCCATGGTGCGGGAGATCGAGGCGGTGGGCAGGGTGCCGGTGACAGGGCTGATCTCGAACACACACCTGATGGAGGAGACCACGGTCGAGGTGGTGCTCGAAGGTCATGGCCTGGCGCTGGAAACCGCGCATCTGGTGGACGTCCCGCTGCTGGCGGTGACGGTGCAGGAGGACCTCGCGCCGGAGCTCGAGGGAGTGGATTTCGGCTGTCGTTTGGTCGCCATGCGGCGCATTGTCCTGCCGCCGTTTGCACAGGATCTGGAGTTGCGGACCACTGGTCCGCTCTTCGTCGTCAACTGAGAAAGGAGCGTCGATGCCGCAGATAGTGATCAGCCCCGACAGCTGCAAGGGGTGCGAGCTCTGCGTCGAGGCGTGCCCCCAGAAGATCTTGGGAATGGGTAAGACGATCAACAGCAAGGGCTATGTCTACGCCGAGGTGGTCGAGCAGATGCGCTGCATCGGTTGTCGACTGTGCTGTATCACCTGCCCCGACATGGCCATCGAGATGAAGGTCAACGGGGCGATGTACCACTACTTCAGTTATTGATGGGGATGGGAGTGATGATCTACACCGTGCCCGTGCCCGATTGCCCGTGCCCGTCGGCACCATCTACTCGTGCACGGAAACGGAGACGGGTGGAAATCAATCGGAGAACCGCATGACGAAAAAACTCATGAAAGGCTCGGAAGCCATCGGCGAGGCCGCGGTGCAGGCCGGCTGCAAGCTGTTCTTTGGTTATCCGATCACCCCGCAGAACGAGATCCCCGAGTACCTGTCGGCACGGCTGCCGGCCATCGGAGGCGCCTTCGTCCAAGCGGAGAGTGAGGTCGCTGCCTCGAATATGATCTATGGCGCCGCGGGAGCTGGGGAACGAGTCATGACCTCGTCGTCCTCGCCCGGGGTATCGCTGATGGCGGAGGGCATCTCCTACCTCGCCGGTTCCGAGCTGCCGGTGGTGATCGTCAACATCATGCGCGCCGGACCGGGGCTTGGCGGAATCCTGCCCAGCCAGGCAGACTACTTCCAGGCGACCAAGGGGCTCGCCCACGGCGACTTCCGGGTGCTGGTGCTGGCCCCCTGGTCGATCCAGGAGGCGGCCGACCTGGTGCAGGACGCCTTCGACCTCGCCGACTACTACCGCAACCCGGTGATGATCCTCGGCGACGGACTCATCGGGCAGATGATGGAACCTGTCGAGTTCCGCGAGGGACGCAAACCGATCAAGGACCTCCCTCCCAAGACCTGGGCGACCACCGGCTGCAAGGGTGATCGGCCGACCAACGTGATCAACTCGCTCTTTCTCGACCCGGCAGAGCTCGAGCAGCACAACATCAGACTCACGAAAAAGTTCAAGACCATTGAGCGCGACGAGGTGCGCTTTGAAACCTACGGAACCGACGCCAACTACGACGTCCTCATCGTCGCCTACGGCACGGTGGCGCGGGTCTGCTCCACCGCCATGGACGAGCTCCGCGAGGAGGGGATCGGCGTCGCGATGGTGCGGCCCATATCCCTCTTCCCCTTCCCCTACGAGGCGGTGCGGACAGCGGCCGAGAAGGCGAGGTCGGTGTTGGTGGTCGAGCTGTCGGCCGGGCAGATGATCGAGGACGTCCAGCTCGCCCTCGCGCGCAGCCGACCGGTCCATTTCCTCAATCGGATGGGGGGCATGCTGGTCTCGCCGGACGAGGCGGTGGCGAAGGTGAAGGCGATCGTCGACGGATCATCGGAGGAGGTGCACCATGGCTGAGACCGTATTCGCCCGCCCGCAGGCCCTGGCCGATGTCAGCACCCACTACTGCCCGGGCTGCACCCACGGCCTAATCCACCGTCTGGTGGCGGAGGTGCTCGACGAGCTCGGCGTCCGCGAGCGCACGGTGGGTATCGCCCCGGTGGGTTGTGCGGTGCTCGCCTACAACTACTTCAACACCGATTTCCACGAGGCCGCCCATGGACGCGCACCCGCGGTGGCCACCGGCATCAAGAGAGCGCGGCCGGATCTCATTGTCTTCGCCTACCAGGGGGACGGGGACCTCGCCTCGATCGGCATGGCCGAGATAATCCACTGCGCCAACCGAGGTGAGAAGGTGACGGTGGTCTTCGTCAACAACGCGATCTACGGCATGACGGGCGGCCAGATGGCGCCCACGACGATGCCCGGTCAGGTGGCCACCACCTGCCAGCTGGGGCGCGACGTCGAGCTTGCCGGCCACCCGATTCGCGTGGCGGAGCTGATCTCGACCCTTCGTACGCCGGCCTTCGTCGCCCGCGCGACGGTCCACAACCCACTGGTGGCGGTCCACGCCAAGGAGATGCTGCGACGAGCCTTCCGCTACCAGGTGGAGGGGGCCTGCTTCTCGCTGGTGGAGGTGCTTTCCACCTGCCCCACCAACTGGGGGGTGCCGCCGGTGGAGGCCATGACCTGGCTGGAGAAGAACATGCTCCCGTACTACCCGGTGGGGATCTTCAAGACCCCGGAGAGCGGAAGCCGCGAGCCGAAGCCGCTCGAGGTCTGAGGGGATCAGCATGCAGAACGAAGTGATCATGGCGGGGTTCGGCGGGCAGGGGGTCCTGCTCATCGGCAAGATGCTCGCCTACGCGGGCATGCACGAGGGCAGGGAGGTTTCCTGGCTGCCCTCGTACGGGCCGGAGATGCGGGGCGGAACCGCCAACTGCACGGTTGTGATCTCCGACCGTCCGGTCGGTTCGCCGGTGATCCGGTCGCCGCGGGCGGTGGTGGCGATGAACCTACCGTCGCTGGAGAAGTTCGAGCCCGATATCCGTCCGGGCGGGTTGCTGCTGATCAACTCGTCGCTGATCGACCGCGGCACCGAGCGGGATGACCTGACGGTGATCATGGTTCCCGCCAATGAGATGGCCACCGAGCTCGGCAACCCCCGGGGCGCCAACATGGTCGCCCTTGGGGCCTACCTCGGCGCCACTAAGGCGGTGGGCCTCGAACAGATCGAGGAGGTCATCCGCGAGACCTTTGCCGCCAAACCGGCGGTCATCGAGGTCAACATCGAGGCGCTGCGTAAGGGCCACGAGCTCGGGGCAGCGGCCGCGGATTCGGAGGCCTGATGGCTGAGTCCCTGTGTTCCGACCTCAGTAAGACCGAGGAGATCCTGGAACGCTATCCCCGGGAGGAGCCGGCGCTGATCCAGGTCCTGCAGGATGTCCATAGGGCTTACAACTACCTGCCCTGCGATGTGCTCGAGCGGGTGGCCGAGGCGCTCGAGGTGCCCCTGGCCAAGGTCTTTTCGGTCTCGACCTTTTACAAGGCCTTCGCGCTCGAGCCCCAGGGCGACACCATTGTCAAGGTCTGTACGGGCACCGCATGCCACATCCGCGGCGCTGGACAGCTGGTCGAGGAGCTCCAACGCCAGCTCGGTATCGGCCCCGGCGAGACGACCGAGGACCTCAAGTTCACGGTCAAGACGGTCAACTGCGTCGGCGCCTGCGCGATGGCGCCGGTGATGATCGTGGGTGAAAAGTACCGGGGCAGCGCAAAGCCCGCGCGCATGACCAAGTACCTGGCCGAAGGGAGCAACGACCATGAGAATTGAGTCCAAGGACCAGTTCGAGGCGTTGCGGAGCCAGGCCAAGGAGGCCGCCGAGAGCTGCGAAAACAAGATCCTCGTCTGCTGCGGGACCGGCTGTCTCGCTTCGGGCGCGAAGAAAGTGGCGGAGGCCTTTGCCGAGGAGGTGGCCAGGCGGAGCGTGGACGTGTCGGTGGGGCTCCTCGTCAAGTCGACCGGTTGCCACGGTTTCTGCGAGCGCGGGCCACTGGTGGCGTTGCAGCCATCGGGAATCCTCTACACCAAGGTCAAGCCGGCCCAGGTCGGCGATATCGTCGAGAAAACTGTGGTCGGCGGCGAGATCATCCCCTCACTTCTTTACAAGAACCCGGTCGACGGCGAACGTATCGAGCTTTATGAGGAGATCCCGTTTTACAAGCACCAGGTCCGGGTGGCGATGCGCAACATCGGCCACATCGATCCCACCGACATCCTCGACGCCGTCGCCGAGGGCGCCTACGCGGGCCTCGCCAAGGCGCTCTTCGAGATGAGCCCGGACGAGGTTTTGGAAGAGGTAGCGGTCTCTGGGCAGCGGGGGCGGGGCGGAGCGGGCTTCAACACCGCCCGAAAGTGGAAGTCGTGCAAGAACGCTCCCGGCGCTCGGCGTTTTGTGCTGTGCAACGGCGACGAGGGCGATCCCGGGGCCTTCAAGGACCGCTCGATCATGGAGGGCGACCCGCACTCGATCCTGGAAGGGATTGTCATTGGCGCCTATGCGGTGGGCGCCCACGAGGGATTCATCTATGTCCGCGACGAGTACCCGCTGGCGGTCGTCAACCTCACGATCGCCATCCATGAGGCGCGCAAGTACGGATTACTCGGCGAGAACATAATGGGTTCCGGCTTCGATTTCGACATCAAGATCTCGCGCGGTGGCGGCGCCTTCGTTTGCGGCGAGTCTTCGGCGCTGATGCGCTCGCTCGAGGGCAAGACCGGTGAGCCCCGGGCCAAGTACGTGCATTCGACCGAGAAGGGGCTGTTCGACCTGCCCACGGTGCTCAACAACGTCGAGACCTGGGCCGGCATCGGCGCCATCATCGATTGCGGCGGGGCGTGGTTCGCCTCCATGGGGACCGAGAAGTCGAAGGGGACCAAGGCCTTCTCGCTGGTCGGCAAGGTCAAGAACACCGGCCTCATCGAGCTGCCGATGGGCACGCCCCTGCGCACGATCATCTTCGACATCGGGGGTGGCACCCTGGGCGATCGCCCGTTCAAGGCGGTGCAGACCGGAGGGCCCTCTGGAGGCTGTGTTCCCGAGGAGCTCCTCGATCTGCCGGTGGACTACGAAAAGCTCACCGAGGCAGGCTCGATGATGGGCTCGGGCGGCATGATCGTCATGGACGACCGCACCTGCATGGTCGACGTGTCGCGCTACTTCCTCGCTTTCCTCGAGGAGGAGAGCTGCGGCAAGTGCACCCCATGTCGCGAGGGCCTCAAGCAGATGCTGACCATCTACGACGATCTGGTGGCGGGACGCGGGGCCGAGGGAGATCTCGAACGCATCGAGCGTCTGGCGGCGGGCATGCAGCTGGGAAGCCTGTGCGAGCTCGGCAAGTCGGCGCCCAACCCGGTGCTGTCGACCCTGAGGTACTTCCGGTCCGAGTACGAGGCCCACATCCGCGACAAGGCGTGTCCGGCGGGGATCTGCCGCGAACTGACGGCGTACGAGATTATCCAGGACGAGTGCGATGGTTGCCACGCCTGCTTCAAGGCGTGTCCGGTGGATGCGATCACCGGGGTGGTGAAGGAGGAGCACATCATCCACCACGATGCCTGCATCTCCTGCGGCGCATGCTTCGACGTTTGTCCGACGAACGCGATCCGGACCTTTCCCAAGGTAGAGCTCGAGAAGGCGGAGGTGGTGTGATGCCGACGCTTCAGATCAACGGACGCCGGGTGACGGTGGCGGAAGACGCCACCATCCTCGACGCCGCGCGCAAAGCCGGGGTGGAGATTCCGACCCTGTGCCAGTTTGACGGCCTCGAGCCGTGGGGCGGTTGCCGCCTGTGCGTCGTTGACATGTCGCTGGCGAGCTGGGACGACGACTGGTTCAAGGTGGTCACATCTTGCAACCACCCGGTGGAGGAGGGGATGACCGTCCTGACCAACACCGAGCGGATTATCGAGACCCGCCGCGTGGTCCTGGACCTGCTCCTCGCCCGCTGTCCCGAAACGCCTCTAATTCAGGGCCTGGCCCGCGAGCACGGCATCGACCAGACCTCGTATGCCCCCAACCCGGAGCCCGACGACTGCATCCTCTGTGGGCTGTGCACTCGGGTCTGCGACCACATCGGGGTGTCGGCGATCTCCAGTGTTAACCGTGGTTGGGGTCGTGAGATCGCGCCGCCGTTCCACAAGGCGCCGCCCGACTGCATCGGCTGTCTGGCCTGCGCCGAGGTCTGTCCCACCGACTGCATCCCGTACTCGACCTCGAACACCCGTCGGGAGATCTGGGGCAAGGAGTTCGAGATGCTGCGCGACCCCAAGACGGGGGAGGCGGTAATCACCAAGGCGCAGGCCCAACACTTCGCCGAACGCAGCGGAGTGCCCACGACCTACTTCGAGACCTCGGACGCGAGCAAACGCCGGCAGATGGCAAAAACCTTCGAACGACTTGGACAATTGAAATGACTGAGGAGCTTCAATGCGCATGATCTACAAAGTCTCGGTCGAACGGTGCATCGCCTGCGGCAAATGCGAGCTGGCCTGCGCCTTCGCCCACGGCAGCGAGGGCCGGCCGGCGAAGACGCGCATCAACATTCACCGCCGCGGGCCGGAGCTGGGCACGCCGGTGGTCTGCTTCCAGTGTGACGATGCGGCCTGCGTCGCGGTTTGCCCGACCGAAGCTCTGGTGCGCAACCCGGAGACCGGCGCCATCGAAATGGTGCGCGATCGATGCATTCTCTGCCGGATGTGTGTGGCCGCCTGTCCCTTCGGCAACATGCTGTGGGACGAGACCTACCATTGTGTTCAGAAGTGCGACCTCTGCGGCGGCGACCCGCGGTGCGTGCCCTTCTGTCCAACCGGCGCCATCGCCTGGGTGCCGGTCGAGGAAGCGGCAATCCCGCCGGAGCCCCTCGACCGGGAGGCGCTGGCGTATGAGGTAGGAGCCGGGGGGTAACAATGCCTGATGACGATATTCGCGAGATCCTGAAGAAGGCCTACCAGATCGAGGTGGACGGCTACACCTTCTACTCGATGGCCGCCGACCGTGCGAGCAAACCGGCGGTGCAGGAGCTCTTCGACAAGCTGGCCCGAGATGAGATCCAGCACAAGGCATACCTGCAGGGCGTGATGGGCTCCTACGAGGACAAGGGTATCGAGGCCTTCAACATCCATCGCCGCGACCCCGATCTCCAGTCCTTTTCCTCGACCATTTTCACCGAAGAGTTCAAGCGTCAGGTGCACGGCGCCGAGCTCGAGCTCGGAGTGCTCTCTATCGGGATGACCCTCGAATCGAACGCGATCCGTTACTTCTCGGGAGCGGCCGAGAACGCCGCCGAGGAAGAGGTTCGGGAGTTCTACCAATTCCTCGCCGACTGGGAGCAACAACACCTCGAGGCTCTTCAGGCGCTTTATCACGGGGTGCGGCAGGACTTCTGGGACGAGGGGGGCTTTTCGCCGTTCTGAGGGAATTCCCCTCTCGGTGCCCGCGCCCGTGCCCGTGCCCGTGCCCGATGTCCAGCAGGGCGCTTCCGACTTCAACGCGGTCTGCTGTCATCGCGCTCTCCGAGGGAGCCCCCTTTGAGGTTTTGGGACTCGGCGGTGTTCTTTCCTCGGCGTGGCTGTTCCCAAAACCATCAAAGACGGCACGCCCGAAGTGGCGCGCCCAGGCGCGGGCGCCAGGCCCCAACAACCCGACCGTTCCGCGCGCCGGTAAATCCGAAATCCGCAATTACTGGCGCCCTCCCGGTTTCGCCGTGACTGGTCGGGCGCCGTGACGCACCACCGTGAGCCGTCAGCAGTGAGCAATCAGAAGTCAATCAGAGCTAACAGCTGACAGCTGATAGCTGATCGCTGAGAGCCGAAAGCTGCCCTCGGCGGGGTATCATGGATAAAGGAGCCGCTTCGGGCAGATCGGGGCGAATAGGGAAGGCATGCAGGGGGGCGAAACGATCATTGGGGGGCGCGAGTCCGAAGGAAACCGGATCCGCGTGTTGCTGATCGAGGACGATGAGAGTTCTCGGCTCAAACTGCGCGCTGCGCTCGATGCCGGATTTGCCCAGGTCGAGGTTGAGGAGATCGTCGATCATGTCGGCTTCTTCCGCGCGGTCAAGGATGCCGATTTCGATCTCGTGATCACCGCCCAGGATCTTCACTGGTCCTCCGGGGCAGAGATTCTCAATGCGGTCAAGAGCCTGCGGCCCGCGATCCCGGTGATCATGGCTGCGGAGAACGAGGATGAAGGGGTGGCCGCTGCCGCCTTGGAGGCGGGCCTCGACGCCTATGTCGTCGAGGCTGCCGAGCGTCCCACCAGGCTCGCGTCGGCGGTGCGCTCAGCGCTGCAGGTTATCGATTACGAGGACCGGGTGGAATCTCTGGAGGAACGCCTCCAGGTGCTCCTTGACCGGCTCAACGTGGGGGTTTTTCGCTGCACACCCGAGGGGGAGCTGCTGGAAGCGAACCCCGCGTTCCTCCGCCTGATCGGGACGGAGACTCTCGAGAAGGCGCAGAAGCTGGGATTCGACGCCTTCTGCACCGATCGCCAGGAGCTCATCGAGCGCCTGCTCGAAAGCGGCCACCAGCGAGATGCGAAGGTGCAGATCCGGAGGTCGGATGGTGGCACCACCTGGGTGGCCCTGACGCAGACCCTCGACACCACCGAGGACGGAGAGCGCTTCGTCGACGGCCTCGCCGAGGATGTGACCCTCGCCCACCAAGGCGAGGAGCTGCTGCGACAGGCCAATGAACACTACCGGACGATCTTCGAGGTGACCAGCGCCGCTACTGCCATCATCGACCCCGACGCCACGGTTTCGCTGGTGAACTCCGCCTTCGAGCGACTTTCGGGATACTCCCGCAACGAGATTGAAGACCGCATGGTGTGGACCGAGTTCATCGCCCGCGACGACGCCGCACGAATCCGCGAGCAGCACCGTCGGCGCCTCAGGGAGGAAGAACCCTCGCCCCAGACGTCCAGCTTCGACTTCATCGACCGGGAGGGGAAGATCCTCCACCTCACAGCCACCGAAGCCATCCTGCCCGGCTCGCAGCGAACGGTGGTCTCCCTTCTCAACCTGACCGACCGGCGGCGTGTCGAGCAGGAGCTCCTTCACCGGGCCTTCCACGATCCGAAGACCGGCCTGCCCAACCGGGACGCCCTGCTCGAACGCCTCGAGGGGGTGATGGAGTCGGGCGACGCGGGCTATGCCATCCTCGTTCTCGACCTCGACCGCTTCCGTGTGGTGTCGAATGGGCTCGGCTATCGTGTGGCCGAGCTGTTTCTCAAGGAGGTAGCCGACCGGCTCGTGAAGAACGTTGGTGGGAGCTCCTTTCTCGCCTCCATCGGTGGGGGCTCCTTCGCGGTCCTGTTGCACCCGGTTTATGGGCCTGACCAGGCGGAGGTGGTTGCAGGAGGTCTCGTCGAGGCACTCGGCAGTCCTCTCAGGGTCGAGAAGCACCGGCTCTACACTTCGGCGAGCGTCGGGATCTTCGTCGGAGAGGGCGAGACCGATCCCGAAGGCGTGCTGCGCGACGCGGAGACGGCCGCCCACCGTTCGGAGCAGCTCGGCGGAGGTCGCTCGACTCTTTTCGATCCGGCGTTTCGTGAGGAGGCGGCACGGGCGCAGGCGGTGGAAAGTGATCTCCGCCGCGCCTTCCGTGAGGGTGATCTCAGGGTTTATTACCAGCCGATCGCCTCGCTCACCGAGGGAACTATCGTCGGTTTCGAGGCGTTGCTGCGGTGGCATCCTCCGGGTGGAGAGCTCCTCGAGCCGGCACATTTTCTCGATGTCGCGGAGGCGAGCGGCCTCATCGTCCCCATCGGTACCTGGGTGTTGGAGGCAGCGTGCCGGCAGCTCCGGGAGTGGGATCGCAGCGCGGCGGCGCCGCAGGAGCTATTCGTCAGCGTCAACCTCAGCCGCCTCCAGGTGGTCCAACCTGATCTCGTGGAGACGGTCGCTCGCGTTCTCCGAAAGACCGAGGTCGAACCCCAGCGTCTGATGCTCGAGATGAGGGTGGTGGATCTCGGCCAAGAGGGAGTTCTCGACACCGTCGAGCGTCTGTCGGAGCTGGGCGTCCAGATCGGTGCCGAGGAGTTCGGCGGCAGCATGGTTCTTCTCGATGAGGTCAGCGCTCGAGGCGTTTCGACGCTGAAGATCGACCACTTGATGCTCGTGGGCGTCGGAGAGGACAGTGATCGCTGGCGGAACGTGGAGCTCATCAACCGCATTGCGAAGGATCTCGACCTGCGCGTGATCGCCGAGGGCATCGAGGACTCGGAGCAGCTCGAGAGGCTGCTCGAACTGAGCTGCGACTGTGGCCAGGGCCATCTCTTCTCGATGCCGGTGGATGCCGCGGCCGCCACCGACCTCCTCCAGGTCGATCTGATGTGGTAGGCAAAGAAATTCACGACGGTGGGATCGTAGATCCCCCCGTCGTGAATTTCTCATGGGGGAAGGGCCTCCCCGGCGAGCGCGCGGTTACAATGACCTGCGATTGAAGGAGGCATAATGGATCTGAAAGACCAGTTCGAGGCGGCGATCGAGAAGGCGAAAGGGCTGCCCTCGCAGTCCAACGACACGCTCCTCGAGCTTTACAGCCTTTACAAACAATCGACCGAGGGTGATGTCCGGGGGGACCGACCGGGAGGGTTCGACTTCCGCGGCGCTGCCAAGTACGACGCCTGGGAGAAGCAGCGCGGGATGTCGGCCGACGAGGCTATGCAGGCGTATGTCGAGTTGGTGGATACCTTGGCCGCAGGCTGAGGATTTCTGCCCTTCTGAATCTCCGTCCGCGCTCGAACGTGCCTGTGCCCGAGCCCGTGCCCGGTTTTACCCAGGGCGCTTCCCGAGGATTGCCACGTTCGTGATTGTGGGGCAGCGAGCTGCTCGAGTCTGGCGATCTCCTCACAATCACGTACATGGCACGTCCCGTCTAACGCGCCCAAGCGCGGGCAGAATACTCAAGTCGGTCTATCGTACCGCGCGCCGATAACTAAAAACTAAGAACTCAAAACTCAAAACTGTTGCTCCGTCAGGAGCAACCAGTCGTTCCTCCGCACGAGTCGCATTTAAGGCAGGTGCCGTTGCGCACCAGGGTGAGTGAGCCGCATTCGGGGCAGGGGTCGCCCTCGTAGCCCATGTAACGGGCCTGCTGTACCGCGGCGTGGTTGGGGGTGATCGCAACGCCGCCGGCGGGGGTGGTCGCCCGTGCCACCGGCTCCTCACCGGACTGGCCGACCGCTATCGGGTGGACCTCGGCCAGGTCTTCGTCGTCGGGCACGACCTTGTGCTGCTCGGAGCCTTTGCCCAGGGCGTCATGGCGGATGTCCTCCGGCGAGACCTGGGCGAGGTCGTTGCGGTCGAGGTAGGTGATGGCGAGCTCGCGGAAGACGTAGTCGATGACCGAGGTCGCCATCTTGATGCGGTCGTGGCCGCCGACCATGCCGCTGGGTTCGAAGCGCGTGAAGACGAAGGCGTCCACGTACTCCTCGAGCGGCACCCCGTACTGCAGACCGAGGGAGACCGCGATGGCGAAGCAGTTCATCAGCGAACGGAAGGCCGCGCCCTCGCGGTGCATGTCGAGGAAAATCTCGCCGACGACACCATCCTCGTACTCTCCGGTGCGGATGTAGACCTTGTGCCCGCCCACTGAGGCCTTCTGGGTGAACCCCGCGCGCCGCTGCGGCAGTCGGTTGCGGCGGGCCTGGTAGCGGATGACCACCCTTTCGGCCATGGTCGCGGCCACCCGGGCGGTGTCCCCGGAGGCGACCGCCTCGACCAGGGCTGCGTCCTTCTCGGCATCCATGGCGATGCTCAGGGGCTGACTGAGCTTGGAGCCGTCGCGGTACAACGCCACCGCCTTGAGCATCTTCTGCCAGGACAGGTAGTAGGCGCGCCTGATGTCCTCGAGGGCGGCCTCGGCGGGCATGTTGATGGTCTTCGAGATCGCCCCGGAGATGAACGGCTGGGCGGCGGCCATCATCAGGATGTGGCCCTCGTAGCGGATGCTCCGCGTGCCCTTCTTCCCACAGCGGTTGGCGCAGTCGAAGACCGGTAGGTGCTCCTGCCGAAGATGCGGCGCATATTCGACGGTCATGGAACCGCAGGCCCACGTGTTGGCGGCCTCGACCTCCTTGTTGCTGAAACCGAGCCTGGAGAGGACGTCGAGACTCCAGTCGGCGAGGTCCTCGTCCGAGAACCCCAGCGGGCGTAGGAAGTCTTCGCCGAGGACATGAGGTGCAAAGGCGTTCCCGATGTCGAAGGAGGTCGGTAGCGCCTCCTCGACCCGCTCGATGACCTCGTCGGTGAAACCGCGTCCACGAAGCGCCTCGTGATCGATCGAGGGACTGCCTACCAGGGTGCCGCGGCCGATGGTGTGGGCGACGATGTCGTCGATCTGCTCGCCGGTGTAGCCCAGCGTATCGAGCGCGGAAGGGATGCCCTGGTTGATGATTTTGAAGTAGCCGCCGCCGGCGAGCTTCTTGAACTTGACCAGGGCGAAGTCGGGCTCGATGCCGGTGGTGTCACAGTCCATCACCAGGCCGATGGTTCCGGTGGGGGCGAGGACAGTGGCCTGGGCGTTGCGGAAGCCATGGCGGCTGCCGAGTTCGACGGCACGGTCCCATGCGTCCCGCGCGGCGGCCAGGAGGTCCGCCGGGGTGGGGTCATCGGCGAGCCCCTGGGGCAGGGTGCTCAGGCCCTCATACATCTCGGCCGGGGCGTCGTATGCCGCCCGGCGATGATTCCCGACAACCCGTAGCATCGCTTCACGGTTCTCTTCGAAGCCGGGGAAGGGTCCGAGCTCCGCGGCCATCTCGGCCGAGGTGGCGTAGGACTCACCGGTCATGATGGCGGTGATGGCGCCGCAGATGGATCGCCCTTCATCCGAGTCGTAGGGGATGCCCAGGCGCATGAGCAGCGAGCCGATATTGGCGAAGCCGAGGCCGAGGGTGCGGTAGCGGTAGCTGAGCTCGGCGATGCGCCGGCTCGGGAACGAGGCCATGAGAACCGAGATCTCCAGCACGATCGTCCAAAGCCGTGCCGCATGGCGGAATAGCTCGATGTCGAAGCACCCGTCGTCTCCGAGGAAGGTGACCAGGTTGAGCGACGCCAGGTTGCAGGCGGTGTCGTCGATGAACATGTACTCGGAGCACGGGTTGGAGGCGTTGATGCGACCGCTCGCAGGGCAGGTGTGCCACTCGTTGATGGTGTCGTCGTACTGCAGGCCGGGATCTGCGCACTCCCAGGCGGCCATGGTGATGTCGTTCCAGAGCTTCGCGGCGGGCACCGTCCTTGCGACCTCGCCGTCGGTGCGGCGAATCAGCTCCCACTCGCGGTTGGCCTCGAGGGCCTCGAAAAAGTTATTGGGGACGCGCACGCTGTTGTTGGCGTTCTGTCCCGAGACGGTGAAGTAGGCGTCCGAGTCCCAGTCAGTGTCGTACTCCTCCACTGGGTAGGTGCGCACGCCTTGGAGCGCTAGGTGGAGCACTCGCTGGATGGAGCCGTCGGGCACGCCCTGGCCGCGGGCGGTGTTGATGCGTTCGCGCAGCTCGGGGTTCTGCACAGGGTCGGCCATCGGCTCGTCGGCCCCCTCCGGGAAGCACGAGTCGAGGATCTCCTGCAGCTGCCGCCGGAGGATCCGCGAGCCCGCCACCAGGGCCGCAACCTTGCGCTCCTCCACCGCCTTCCAGGAAATGAAGTCCTCCACATCCGGATGGTCGAGATCGAGGCAGACCATCTTGGCGGCGCGGCGGGTGGTGCCTCCCGACTTGATGGCGCCGGCGGCGCGGTCGCCGATCTTGAGAAACGACATCAAGCCGGAGGAGCGACCGCCGCCGGAAAGGTCCTCGCCCTCGCCGCGCAGCCTGGAGAAGTTGCTGCCTGTTCCCGATCCGTACTTGAAGAGGCGCGCCTCGCGCACCCACAGGTCCATGATGCCGCCCTCGTTCACCAGATCGTCGCCCACCGACTGGATGAAACAGGCGTGCGGCTGAGGATGCTCGTACGCGTTGTCCGAGGTCTTGAGCTCGCCGGTCTTCGAGTCGGCGTACCAGTGACCCTGGGCTGGGCCGGTGATGTCGTAGGCCCAGTGGAGGCCGGTGTTGAACCACTGCGGCGAGTTGGGCGCGGCGACTTGCGCCGCCAGCATGTAAGAGAGCTCGTCGTGAAAGGCCGCGGCGTCGGACTCGCTGTCGAAGTAGCCGTGCTCGCGGCCCCAGTGAGTCCAACAGCCGGCCAGGCGATCGAAGACCTGGCGGGCGTCCCGTTCGGAGCCGGTCACCGGCTCGCCGTTGTCGTCCAGTATCGGATTGCCTTCATCGTCAATCTGCGGCACCCCGGCCTTGCGGAAGTATTTCTGGACCAGAACGTCCACCGCGACCTGGGACCACCCCTCGGGCACCTTGACCCGATCCATTGCGAAGACGAGGCTCCCGTCCGGGTTGCGAATCTCGCTGTTCCGCTCGACGAACTCGATGTTTTCGTAAGGGCTTGTCCCGGCGTGGGTAAAGCGGCGCGTGACCTTCATATCCTGCTCTCGACCTCTCCTTCGACGACCGCTTTTCGGCGCAAACTTCCCCTAGAAAGCTATTTGGGAGTAGCACCCCGCACCATCAACTATCCAGGCTTGAACCACTATATCTTGGGTCCTCGGTGATTGTCAACACTACATGTGGGGGTTTTTTGGATTTTTCCAAGTGTCTGGAATCGAGGCACTTCGAGGTCTTTTTCGACATGTGAGCAGCGGCTCGAGCATCGTCTCGGAAAGCTCTGCCGAGAGGAGAATGAAGCCGTCGAATAGACTGGATTTTGATTCGCGGAGGAACCCCGCATTTCTGGTTGGATCGCGGGGGCCAACTCGTCGACGTCGCAGGCGCCTCGGTCGGCATCAACTCCGGTAGCGGTCACGAATCTCGGGGATGAGAAAGTCTGAGAATGCGCTCTCGAGGTGGAATCGGGGCGCCAGCCCCCAGTCGGCGCGGGCGGCGCAGTCATCCACATTCTCCGGCCAGCTGTCTACGATCGCCTGGCGCTTGAGGTCCTCATCGAATGTGATGGCCGCATCGGGAAAGCCCGCAAGGACCAGGTCGCGGATCTCCGCAGCTGACGGGTTGAAGGCGGCGACGTTATACACGGTCCGATTCAACCGCGATCGCTCCGCCCGCGCAAGACCCAGAAGCGCATCCACAGCGTCGGGCATGGCCAGAAACGGGATGCGGGTGTCGGGCCGGACAAAGCAGGGGTAGGCGACGCCCTGAGCGGCGGCGTGGATCATCTCGGGCGCGTAGTCGGAGGTGCCGCCGGAGGGAACTGTGGCCGCCGAAATCAGGCCGGGAAAACGGATGGCGCGGAAGTCCACCTTGCCGGACAGGGTCTCGGCCGCCAGCTGCTTGTAGTGGCGGGCGTAGTAACGGCCGAGATGCTCGCAGTAGAGCTTGTTGCACCCGTACATGGTCGTCGGGACATTCCACTCATCCTCACGAACCGCGCCGGCCTCCGTCTTGGCTTCGAGGTCAGGCAGGCCGTAGACGGCAATGGACGAGGGGTAGAGGAAGACCACCGGGCGGCCGTGGGACTCCCCCTGGGCCTGGGCGAAGTCGAGGACCTTGAGGGTACCCTCCACATTGACCTGGTGACCGGTCAGCGGCGTGAACTCGGCGCGGGTCGAGAGGATGGCTGCGAGATGAAAGACCGTTTCCACCTCGTACTCGGAGAGGATTCTCTCCAACAGGTGGGTCTCGAGGATCGATCCCTGATACTCGCGCTCCACCCGGTCGGCCAGAGTGCGATCCAACGGGCGCAGATCGATGGTGATGATCGAGGTCGTCCCCTCATCGGCGAGGCGCTCGATCAGGCCATGGCCGATCTCGCCGCCTGCACCGGTGATCAAGGTAACGTGCTTGCGCATACGCATTCCTCCCGTCCGCCCGCCAGATTCCTCGACGCGCGGCGGCCTGTCAAGCACGTGACACCAACCCAAGGATGGTCCAGCGGCATCTAAAGGGTGATGGGGCCAGCGTCTGTTTACTTCAGCAAGTCAGGAGAAAAGAGAAAAGGACCTGAACTCATCTGCGAGCATTTAGAAGACTGCCTTCCCGTGCTTAACCCTTGACTCTTAACCCTTAATTCATTCTTCGGGCACGGAGACTCGAACGGGTCGGGCCGAACTTCTCCCATACGATTTGCGTACTTGATGGTGGGCCGACAAACAACGGAGGACGAGCATGAGACGAGTAATGAGGTTTCTTCTGATCATCGTGGTGGTCGCCGGCGCTTCTGGCGCGATCTACGCGTGGGTCGGATCACGCAGCTCGGACGAAAACGGGTTGACGCTGGTCGAGGCGGAGATCGGGTCGATCACCGAGAAGGCGCTGGCGGTCGGTCAAATCGAGCCCCGCGAACGTTTCCAGATCAAGTCGAAGATCTCGGGGATCGTCCACCGCTGTTTCGTAGAGGTGGGCGACGAGGTTGCAGCAGGTGACGCGTTGTTCGAGATCGCCCCGGACCCGACGCCGCAAGAGCTGCTCAACGTCGACCACCGCGTTCGATCCTCGGAGGCGAGCTTCCTCAAGGCCAAGGCCGACTTCGAGCGGGGCCGCGAGCTGCACGAGGACGGGCTGATGTCCAAGGGTGATCTCGATGCCCTGAGCGAAACTTACGAGCTCGCCCGCATTGCCCGTCAGCAGGCCGCCGACAACCGTGAGCTCACGCGAAGCGGCCGGGTGACGGGTGGCGATACCGAGGTCGAGGCCATCATTCGTACAACGGAGGGCGGCACGGTGTTGAGTCGCGCGGTCAACGTGGGCGACCCGGTGGTGCCCCTGACCTCGTATCAGCCCGGAACCGAGCTTGCTACCGTCGCCGACATGAACGACCTCATATTCAAGGGAACGGTGGACGAGATCGACGTCGGCAAGATCGAGGTGGGTCTGCCGTGCCGCATCAAGGTTGGTGCTCTTCCCGACGAGATCGTGACCGGGCGATTGGCCCGCATCGCGCCCCAGGCTCAAAAGAGCGAGGGAGCGACTCTCTTCGACGTGGAGATCGAGCTCGACCCGGGTCAGGAAGTGACCCTTCGCGCCGGGTACTCGGCCAACTCGGATGTGGTGATTCGCGAGAAAAACGACATCGTGCTCATTCCCGAGCGCCTGGTTCTCTTCGAGGACGACCAGACCTTCGTCGAGGTCCCGGGCGACGACCCGGAGGCCGAGCCTGAGAAGATCGTCGTCGAGCTCGGTCTCTCGGACGGGCTGAACGTGGAGATCATTTCCGGGCTGTCCGCGGGCGACGAGGTTGTCCAACGCCCACCACGCGAGATCAGCTAGTGAATTCGGAATTCGGAATTCGGAATTTGGAATTGCCTCCTGCCCTCGCCGGGAATGCTGAAAATGAGTGGGGGATGAACTCAAAACTAAGAACTAAAAACTCAAAACGGGTTTCGGCGGTTGCATGACCAGTCTGTCATCCTTCTTGCGTCAGCTGGCCCGCGACCTGCGTAGCCAGAAGCTGCGCACCTTCCTGACCACCTTCGGCATCGTCTGGGGGACGGTGGCGGTAAGCCTGCTCCTGGCCTTCGGGCACGGCCTGCACCGGCAGATGATTAAGAGCGCGGCCGGCCTCGGGGATAGGATCGTCATTGCGTGGCCGATGCGGACCTCCATGATCTACGAGGGCCTCGGCAAGGGGCGGCGCATGCGGATGATGGAGGAGGACATTGACTACTTGGAGGCCCAGGTCGACCTCATCGCGGGGATCTCCAGCGAATACTCCCAGGGGATGATCACCCGCTACGGCGAACGCCAGCGTTCGGTGGACGTGTCCGGAGTGTCGCCGTCCTACGGCACGATGCGGAACATGATCCCTGCGGTGGGTGGGCGCTTCATCAACGAGCTCGATATCGAGCGGCGGCGACGGGTGGTCTTCGTGGGCAACGAGCTGGCGGAGGATTTGTTCGGAACCCTGGATGCGGTCGGTGAAGAGGTCATGATCCATAGTTCGCCCTTCCTGGTGGTTGGCGTTCTGGTGCCGAAGGAGCAGGACTCCTCCTACTCCGGCCGCGACCACTCCAAGATGATCATCCCGGAATCGACCTTCCGTGCTCTCACGGGCGAGAAGTACTTGGACAACTTCATCTACAAGGCGCCGACGCCTGACCTCAATGAGACCTTGAACGAGCAGGTCAGGGCTGCGCTGAGCAACCGCCTGCGGTTCCACCCCGACGACGACCAGGCCGTCCAGGTGTGGGACACCACCGAGATGTTCGTCTTCATGGATGCATTCATGCTCGGCTTCCAGGTCTTCCTCGGCATCATGGGGGTTCTGACCCTGGTCGTCGGCGGCATCGGCGTGTCCAACATCATGAACGTGGTGGTCGAGGAGAGAACCCGGGAGATCGGCATCAAGATGGCCCTCGGCGCTCGTGGACGCGCCATCCTCGCTCAGTTCATGTTAGAGACCATGGTGCTGACCGCGATTGGCGGCGCCATCGGCCTGGCCATCTCGCTCGGGATCTGCGCGGCCTTTCCTACCAGCCTCGAAGAGTACGTGGGTCTGCCGACGCTCTCGCCGGGCTTGGCAATATTGACCGCCTCATTGCTTGGGGTCGTGGGTTTCCTCGCAGGATTCTTCCCGGCCCGCGACGCCTCGCGTCTCGACCCGGTAATTGCGATGAAACTCTAGGAAGAATTAGGAATTAGGAATTAGAAATGAGATCCCGGCCCCCCATCGTCGGCGCAGGTTCAGGGAACAAGGTGACATTGTCATCGAGAGTCCGGGGTTTCTCGGCCGGAAACGGACGATTGGCCGAGTTCCGCCGCAGAAGGAGGGCCGAGAATTCCGAATTCCGAATTCCGAATTCCGAATTCATGACCCGCCAATCGAAAGCGAAAGCGCTGGAGAGTGGACTATGAGGTTGCTCGATTGGCGAGTCATCGGCCATCTCTTCTTGCGGGCGTCCTCTTTGCAGCGCAAGCGGGCGATCTTGACGGTCGCCGCCATCGCCTGGGGAACCGTGGCCATCGTCATGCTGCTGTCGTTCGGCGAGGGCCTCAAGAACCAGCTCATGAAGGGCCGTCGCGGCATGGGTGAGAACATCGCCGTGTGGTGGCCGGACGAGACCTCGAAGGTGTGGCAGGGACTGCCGGAGGGACGTCCCATTCGCCCGCGAATGGACGACATCACCTATCTGCGAGCGCGAATGACCGCAGCCTCCGGCGTGGTCGGCGAGCTCACGAGCTGGTCGAGCTCGCTCACCTACGAACAAACCACCATCACCGGTCGGGTGACAGGAACGAACTGGGAGTACGGCGAGCTGCGCCACCACTTCCCTCAGGCCGGGGGTCGGTTCTTCAACGCCAACGACGAGCGCGAGAAGAGGCGGGTGATATTCCTCGGCGATGAGCTGGCGGAGGAGATCTTCGCCGACGTGGATCCGGTCGGGAAGACCATGTTTGTCGACCGGGTACCGTACCTTGTCATTGGTGTCATGCAACATAAGCTGCAGATGGGGACCTACAAGGGTCCCGACGAAGGGGGCTCTGTCATACCCATCACTACCTTTGCGGCCCAGTTCGGCCGCCAGCAGCTGACCAACATCGTCTTCAAGGCGCGCAGCGCCGAGGACATGCCGCTCGCCCGCGACCAGTTCAACCAGGCGTTGGCGGGCAAGTACCGTTTCGACCCGACCGATGAGCAGGTGTTAGGCCTGTGGGACACCGTCGAGGGCGCACGCATCATGAGCAACATGATGATCGGGCTGCAGTTCTTTCTCGGCATCATCGGCGCCTTGACTCTGCTCATCGGCGGCATCGGGGTGGCCAACATCATGTACGCCGTGGTCAAGGAGAAGACCCGCGAAATCGGCGTGCAGATGGCGCTCGGGGCCCGCGGCGGCTGGGTCACGGGCCCCTTCGTCCTCCAGGGCCTCACCTACACCCTGGTGGGAGGGGGCTTGGGACTGCTGACCGCGATGGTAATGATTCTCCTGCTCGGGCTGGTGCCGGTCGAGGGCAACGCGGCGCTCGAGTTCCTGGGCAAGCCCACCCTGTCCTGGCAGATCGCCTTTGCGACCGCGGCGGTCCTCGGCAGTATCGGGATCCTCGCCGGGTATTTCCCGGCCAGGCGGGCGGCGACCGTGGATCCTGCTGAAACTCTGAGGTACGAGTAACAGCAATTCGCCGTGCGAATTGCGGCTGGAGATAGCATGAACTGGCCAATCAAGAAAAAGAAGAACGGAACCGCGGGTCTGAACGGACGCATTATTGAGATGCACGGGATCACCAAGGTCTATGACACTGGAAAGATCCAGGTGGAGGCCCTGCGCGGCATCGATCTCACGGTCGGGCGCGGCGAGTTCGTGGCGGTTGTTGGCCCCTCGGGCTCCGGAAAGTCCACCCTGCTCAACCTCCTCGGATGTCTCGACACACCGACCGACGGTGACTACCGTCTCAGCGGCGAAGCGGTGGCCGGCCTCGATCGTGACCATCTGGCGGATATTCGCAACCGGAGGGTGGGCTTCGTCTTCCAGAACTTCAACCTATTGCCCCAGCTCAGCGCCCTCGAAAACGTCGAGATGCCGCTCTTGTTTGGCGGCGTCGGTCGACGGGAGCGGCGCCGCCGCGCGCTCGAGCAGCTGGACGCGGTGGGCCTCGCAGACCGGGTGGAGCACAAGCCAACCGAGCTCTCCGGCGGGCAGATGCAGAGGGTGGCCATCGCCCGTGCCCTGGCGATGGAACCGGATCTCCTGCTCGCCGACGAGCCCACGGGCAACCTCGACACCAGCTCGGGGTCCGACATTCTCAGTGTGCTTGATCAGCTCTCAAAACGGGGGCGGACCCTGATGGTGGTGACCCACGACCCTGCCCTCGCCCGGCGGGCCGACCGCATGGTGGAGATCCGCGATGGTGAGATCGTGGAGGACCGACCGACACCGAATTAGCAGGTTACCGACGGGAGCGGCCACCCGTCCTCGGAAAACCGATGCGCGCTGCGCTCGCTCGGTTTTCCGAGGGATAGTTTGTTCTTGGACTGCCGAATCCCGCAGACGAGAGTCGCTCATCATGCTGTTGACCAGCCGCTTAGCGAGAGCCGGAAATTCCGAATTCCGAATTCCGAATTCCGAATTCTCCGGTCCACTTGCTCACTCACGTTACAATAGTGGTTGAGGAATTGAGAATGGGCCCGGAGCAAACCACGAGAAGGCAGTTTCCCAGGATCCCGGCGGAGAACGCGGTGCTCATCCACCGGCTCGGCCCGGCCGAGCAGGAGGCGCTCGCGAGGACGCGCCAGATTGGTCCCGGCGGAGTTATGATCTCCAGCGTCGAATCACTGGGGATCGACTCCTACCTGCGGCTGATGATCACCATCGAGCACGAGATGGTGGAGGCTACCGGGAGGGTTGTCTGGGAAAACCCAGCCGACGACGGCTCTTTCGACGTCGGCGTCGCCTTCGTCTCGATCGATACCGCCCACCATGAACGGATCATAGCCCTCCTACCGGAGTAGGAGAACCCGGACGATGAGCGACGATGCTGTCTTTTCCGGTGGCTGTCTCTGCGGCGCCGTGCGCTTCGAAGTCACGCCGCCGACGAAGTGGTGCGCCCACTGCCACTGCTCGCTCTGCCGACGGGCCCACGGCGCGGCCTTCGTGACCTGGTTCGGGGTCGAGAAAATTCGCTTCGCGATGGTCTCCGGCGCCGACCACATCTGCTGGCACCTGTCCACTCCGGAGGCGCGCCGCGGCTTCTGCCGGCTCTGCGGCAGCACAATGTTCTTCGAGGGGGAGAGATGGCCCGATGAGACGCACATTGCCCTCGCCAACATGGACGGACCGATCGACCGCTCACCGCAGGCGCACGTCTTTTATGATCGCCACGTCGACTGGGTCGCTCTCGGAGACGATCTCCGCCTCCTCGGCGGGCCCACCGGCGTCGAGCCGCTGTGACCGCGCGATCACCGTCACCGTGCAGAAATCTGATCGCGTAAGGCGGCGCATCCAGCTGCCGGTGCAGGAGAAACTCCGGCGTGGGCCTTCGAGAATGCCGAGAGCCGGGTGGCCGGCGGCGAGGACCGCTGCGGCGCAAGCATCGGGCAGGGCGACCGCACCGTTGAGAGCCACCACGTGATCGAAGAGCACCGGTGAGGCGAGGCGTTGGGTGGCCGTCTCGAGGTCGACGAAGGCGACCAGGCGGTGGTCGACGCAGACTGCGCCCCCTTCCCGATCGGCGATGGTGGCGCCGGTGTTCAGCGCCTCGAGAGTCGGAGCGGCCTCGCTGCGGTAGCCGGGCAGCTCGGGGAAGATGGAAAGGACAGAGGCGAGCACCGCTGCGGTGACCGCGAGGTGTGGAGAGTGTCTGCTCACCCAAGCGAGCGCTGCGATCACCAGACCTGAGGAGAGGGCGAGAAGGGGCACGGCGTAGCGCGCGTGGCCGGGATCAGCCAGAAACCATATCGATGCAGCCAGCGGCAACAAAGCGGCAAGGAGAACCGTCGAAGCCGATCGGCTGCTGCTTTGACGCAGCAAAACCACTGTTCCCAGCACGCTGAGGAAGACCCACCCGACGGCAGCCACAGGGTGGCCGAGAGCGCGGGCGAGACCGGATGCGGCGAGCGACCTGTCGGCACCACTGAGGCCGCCGAGGTGGTACCCGGCGTGGGTGACGAGCGATTCGAGCAGCTCTGCCGCGCCGCCCGAGGTGGCAACCAAGCCGACGCCTCCGGCGATCAGCATCGCCCCCAAAGGCAGCAGCAGCCATCGGAGCCGTTCCACGGCGGTTCGCCGCCACATCAACGGCAGGGTGATGGCGAGCGCCACGGCGAACTGAGGGCGGATAAGGAGCGCGCAGCCCGCAGCGAAGGACCCGGCGGCGAGGGCAAGGCGGGATGGGGATCTACGGATCCAGAGTGCCAGGGCGGAAGCCAGCAGAGCGGTGGCGGCGGTGCCGGTGAAGGCGCGGCCGGCAAAGAGCCACGGCCCGGGAAGGGCGAGGAAGAGCAGCGTCGCGAGGACCGCTTGTCTGCGGGGCACTAGGTGCGACCACAGCGCGGTGAGGGGAAAGACGATCCACCACGAGAAGGCTAGGCTGACGAGTTGCAGGGCGCGGTCAGGTTCGGCGCCGAGGGTGTGCACCGCCTTTCCCAGGACAAGCCAAAGCGGGAACCATGGGGGGTGGGGGTGGAGGGCCGTGGGATCGAATGCGACCACCGCCGCTGCCATGTAGGCCTCGTCCTGGTCCCAAATGGTGGCGGGGAGAGCGGCGAAGCGGCTGGCAAGCAACACCAGCAGCAGCATCGCCGTGAGGACCAGGTCCAATCGGAGGTTTGTGAGGCCCAGCAGGCGGAGACGCAACATCACCGTCATTGTGCCAAGACTAGCCCGCTTATCTCACCACGAAACCTGGTGAGATAAACAGGCCAGGCGACCGCCGGTACCGGGCCATTTGGCGATGAACCGCTCCTACCCGATCTCCTTGGTGCGGCCGTGCTTCTCATGGCCCCGCAGACGTGTGGCGAAGCGGTCGAGATAGGTGTAGACCACCGGCACCACGAATAGGGTCAGCAGGGTCGAGGTGGTCATGCCGCCGGCGGTGGCGACTGCCATCGGGGCGCGCGCCTCGGCGCCCTCCCCGAGAGCGAGGGCGACCGGCAGCACGCCGAAGATCATCGACACCGCGGTCATCAGGATCGGGCGCAGCCGGATCGGACAGGCCTCGCGCAGGGCCGCCTCGCAGTTGAGGCCTGTCTCCTGCTTTTGGATGGTGAGGTCGACCAGTAAGATCGAGTTCTTGGTCACCAGCCCGAAGAGCAGGATCACCCCGATCACCGACATGATGTTGATGGTGTAGTTGGTGAGAAAGAGCGCGAGCAGCGCCCCTACCAGAGCCGGAGGCAGCGCGAGCATGATGGTGAACGGGTGGAGAAGGGAGTCGAACTGGCTCGCCAGCAGCATGTAAACGATGAGGATCGCGAGACCGAGAGCGAAGAGCAGTGAGCCCATGGACTCGGCGTACTCCTCGGCCTGGCCCGTCGCCCGCGCGTGGTAGCCCTCGGGCAGCTCCTCGGCGAGGATGCGGTCCACCGTCTCGAGCGCCCGGTTCAACGGCACATCTTCGAGGTTTCCGGTGAGCAGCAGGCTGCGCTCGCGGGAGCTGCGGTTGATGTTGATGGGGCCGACGCCGTAGCTGATGTCGACGATGGAGTCCAGCCGGACCATCCGCCCCGAGGACGTTCGCACCTGAAGCGCGCCGATGTCCTCGGCGCTCAAAGCCTGCGCGGGGAGAACCTTGATGCGCACGTCGTAGCGCTTGCCCTGGGTGGTGTAGGAGCCGACCTCGCGCCCCGCGATCAGGGCGTAGACGGTCTCGTAGATGGTCGCGGCGTCGAGGCCGAGGTCGTGGGCCCGCTCGCGGTCGACCTTGACGAAGAGCTGCGGCTGCTCGAGGTCGAGATTGGTGTCGAGGTCGACGAAGCCGGGCTCGGTGGAAAGGCGCTCCACCATGCGGCGGCCCAGGCGATCAAGCTCATGGAGGTCGGGGCCTCGGATCGAGTACGAGATGGCCCACTCGGCGCCCTCCGACGAGACGTTGTAGAAGCTGAACTCCACCACCCGCGCCTGGATCCCTTCCACAGCCGCCAGCTCACGTCGCAGCCGGGTGACCACTTCGGCCTGGGACGCCTCGCGCTCGGAGGGTTTTTCCATGCGCAGGAACATGAGCCCGGAGTTCACCTGTCCTCGCCCCTCCATATCGACGGCGGCGAAACCCGAACGGATCTCGGGCTGTCGGAGCACGATTCTCTCGATCTCCTGCATCCGGTAGTCCATCGCCTCGAGCGAGGTGCCCACCGGCGCCTCGGTCATGACCATGAACATCGACATGTCCTCCGCGGGCGCGAACTCGCCGCCGATGAGGGGCACCAGGGCGAGGCTGGCCACGAAAAGCAGGCTGGCGGAAATCAGGGTGATTCCCTTGTGGCGCAAGACCCAGTCGAGGGCCTTCGTGTAGCTCCGCTCGAGCCAATTAAACCCGCCCTCGAGAAACTCGTAAAGGCGGCCGTGCTTGGGAGTGACGCGCAGGATTCGGGAAGAGAGCATCGGTGTGAGGGTGAGGGCGACGAAGAGGGAGATGAGGACCGCCGCGGCTACCGAAATGCCGAACTCGAAGAGGAACTGGCCGATCATGCCTTTCATGTAGGCCACGGGGATGAAGACCGCGGCGATGGAAAAGGTCGCGGCCATGGCCGCGAGAGCGATCTCGCGGGTGCCGTTGTGGGCCGCCTCGAAGGCCTCCTCGCCCTCCTCCTGGTGGCGGAAGATGTTCTCAAGGACAACGATCGCATCATCAATCACCACGCCCACCGAGAGCGCCAGGGCGAGGGTCGTCATGTTGTTGAGCGAGAAGCCGAAGATGCGCATGAAACCAAAGGTGGCGATGAGCGAGGTGGGAATGGCGAGCGATACGATGAAGGTCGAACGCCATGACCGCAGAAAGACAAAAACAACCAGGATCGCCAACACAGCGCCGAGAACGATGTCCTCCTTCACGTTGTCGATCGATATCTCCACGTACTCGGCGCCGTCGAAGGCCACGTCGGCAAAAACTCCCGGAGGAAAGTCTTCGGCCAGCTCGGTCATGCGCTCGCGGGCGCCGCGGTTGACGTCTACCAGGTTGGCGCCGGCCCTCGGAGCGATGCCGAGGCCGAGGGTGGGGGTCAGGTTGTAACGGGCAAGGCCGCGCTCGTCGGCGATGCCGAGCTGGGTGAAGCCGACGTCGGAGAGGCGGATGGGGCGGCCGTCGACGGTGGCGACGATGAGGTCGTCGAAATCGTCCACGGTCTCGAAGAGGCCGAGGTTGCGCACCGCCAGCTCGGTGAGCGGGCCCTCGATGATGCCGCCGGGCAGCTCCAGATTCTCCCGTCCGAGTGCGCGGATGATGTCGGTCACAGCCAGGGAGTGGGCGGCCAGCCGGTCGCGGTCGATCCAGATCCGGACCATCGGCTCTCGAAAGCCGGCGACGAAGACGTTGCCCACTCCGGGGACCGACTGCAGACGTGGTTTGATGACCTGATCGGCATAGTCGGAAAGCTCGCGCGCATCGAACCCGGCCAGCGCAAACCACAACATCGGCCCCGAGTTGACGTCGAACTTCTGCACGATGGGCGGTTCGGCGTCCAGCGGCAGCTCGCCGAGCGCGCCCGAGACCTTGTCGCGCACGTCCTGGGCGGCTATGTCGATCTCGCGCTCCAACGAAAAGGTGATCGTCACCTGTGAGATCCCCTGCCCCGAGTACGAGGTGAGCTGTTTGATGCCCTCGATGGTGTTGACCGCACTCTCGATGGGGTCGGTGATGTCGGACTCCATCACCTCCGGCGAGGCCCCCGGGAGGATGGTGGTCACGGTCACGACCGGGATGTCGAGCGAGGGCAGGAGATTGACGGGCAAGGTCTGGTATCCGAGGACTCCGAAGACCACCAGCGCCACCATCATCATGGTGGTGAAGACCGGCCGGCGGATGGCAACATCGTAGAGATTCATGACTTCTCCCTCGGAGAAGAGTTTTGAGTTTTGAGTTTTGAGTTTTGAATTACGGCACACAACTGCGGTAGGTAGATCATCGGTTGCTCCAACTAAAAACTCAAAACTAAGAACTCATAACTACTCATCGTCGGCCCCGCCGACGATGAGTACGGGCAAGCCTCTGTGGAGGCCGGCGACTTCGGCGATCACAGACTCTTCCGCCGACAAACCGTCGATGATCTCGATCATCGCGTCCAGGCGTCGGCCGATGCGCACGCGACGGAAGATCACCACGTCGTCGGCAACTATCATCACCTGGGACATGTCAGAGGTGGCCACCGCGGCAGCGGGCAGCCACAGCGTGGTGAGCGGCTGTGGCGAGGAAAGCCTCACGTTGGCGAACATGCCGGGCTTGATCGAGCCGTCGTTGGTGGCGGTACCGATAATCTCGAATGAGCGGCTGGCCTCCTCCACCACCGGCTGCACGCTGTACAGACGCGCTTCGCGGCGGGCGCCCGCAGGTCCGACCGTGAACTCGAAACTCTCGAGTCCGCTCAGCTTGGCGGCCCACGCCTCGGGAACCCGCGCCGCGATCTTGACGGTGTTGCCGATCGCCATTTCGAGCAACATCTGGCCGACGTCTGTCCACTGGCCGGCGACCACGTGGCGCTCGGTGATTGCGCCGACGGCCGGCGCCCTGACCACGCTGCGCTCGGAGTTCCGCGCGGCCAGGCTGCGAGCGGCTTCGGCGGCGGCGACGCGCGCGCGCGCGAGCTCGTGGGCGGCCTCGGCCTCGTCAAAAGCCGCCTGCGGGATGGTCTCGTCGGTGAGCAGGTCCCTCTTGCGCTCGAGGGCCTTGGCGGCGAGATTGAGATCGGCGCGGGCCGCCGCCAAGTTTGCCTCTGCCTGGTCGAGGTAAATGTGGAAGGTCTCCCGGTCGACCTCGAGCAGAGGTGTGCCGGGCTGCACCCGGTCGCCTACCTCCACCAGTACCCGATCCACCTTGCCCGCAACCTCCGGTGAGATCTCCAGGGTATCGAAGGGCCGCACCTCGCCGACCAGCTCCAGGGTGGGGTGCTCCTCGCGCACCTCTGGTCGAATCAGCTGGACCTCTCGTGGCGCCAAGGCCTGATCGAGGGCTTTGGCGGCGGCGGCGGGGTCATCGTCATCGCCGCCGTGGCAGCCGGCGAGCAGGGTGACGAAAAACGTCACAGAGAGAATGATCGCGGTATGGCGTCGAGTGGTCTTCATCTCAATTCTCCTGGGGATCCGCCTGGCTCATCTGGCGGTAGTCGAGATCGGGAAGTGGCGGCAGGCCGACCGCGTAACGAAGGGATATCGCCTGAAACTCGCGTTGTACGCGGGCGACGATCTGTGATGTTTCGGCGTCGGTCGCCTCGGTG
>Ga0209013_10000600_pt1 | contig 32550 bp, 20 predicted proteins | sample Cruoilmetagenom2_FD_187291 | JGI IMG/M metagenome (GOLD analysis project Ga0209013, IMG submission 187291) | Oil polluted marine microbial communities from Coal Oil Point, Santa Barbara, California, USA - Sample 2 (SPAdes) (version 2) | ecosystem: Environmental > Aquatic > Marine > Oil seeps ...
CCCGTTGGGCATGGGACCTGTATTGAGCAGAAAATTGGCTCCATATCCTGCTGCTCTGACCATGGTATGAATCAGGGTCTCGACCGACTTATAGTTCTGATCGATGATATTAAATCCCCATGAGCCATTCATGGTTTCGCACATCTCCAGGGGTACTGCATCAGAAATACCCGTATTGTTGAAACCCATGGAGTTTTCGCCAGGCAGATCACGTTCAAACATCATGAAATCTTCACCTGGGAAGGGCATAAGATGGTGATTGCTTCCGATCAGGGCACCTGGCTGATGCTCATGGATCATGGCATAGGTCTCATCCAGGCGCCAGTCCGCGTCGGGTTTGTCCCACATGCCGTCGAACCAGATCCCGCCGATCTCCCCGTACTGGGTCAGCAATTCTGTAAGCTGGGTGTTCATATAGTCAATATAAGCATTGAAATCTCCAGACTTTGAGCGGTCTGCAATATCATTTCCAGTGCGTCCATGAGGGAAATAATCACTTTGGTGCCAGTCCAGCTGACTGTGGTAGAAGAAGAGCTTAATGCCCTGCTTATCACATTCTTCCTTTAACATGCCGATCACATCCTTTCCATAAGGCGTGGCATCTACGATGTTATAGTCGCTGACCTTAGAATCGTACATGGCAAAGCCATCGTGATGCTTGCTGGTTATGGTAATATACCTCATCCCTGCCTTCTTAACCATGGAGACCCATTCGGCCGCATCAAACTGGGTCGGATTAAAGAAGCCCGGCAGCTTTTCATACTGCACAATGGGAATATCCTTACGTTCCATAATCCACTCGGCAATTCCCTGGTCACCTCCACCCCCCATGATGGAATAAACACCCCAGTGCACAAAGAGACCGTACTTTGCATCCTGAAACCATTCCCGGTTTTCCAGGTTCTCCTGGGTGGGCACATAGCCCTCCTGGGCGTTCAGCGCGACAGAAGTAAAAATGGCAAAAGCAAAAACAAAGGAAAAAAGTTGTTGGAGTTTCATGTCGGTTGTTTTTTATCTTAAGATAAGTATATTCCTTTAAATCCTTTAATTCATTTACAGACTGATACATTTTGCGGGTAATTTTGTAATTTAACAGTACTAATCTATTCCAGTGCAGATTGTTCTCCTGGAACAGGCACTAAAAAAATTAGGTTTTGTTTTCATGATACCAAGAGAGAGGATATTACAAAGTATCAATCACAAGGAAGTGAACGCAGTGCCCGTTGATCTGGGCGCATCTACAGTAAGCGGTATATCGGCCATGGCCTACAACAAACTGAAAGCTAAACTGCGCCTCGATGTGCCTACCCGAGTATTTGATGTGGTGCAACAGCTTGCACAGGTGGACGAGCATATTATGGAGGATTTCGCAGTAGATGCCATTGACCTGAACTCAATCTTTATGGATGACCTGCCCTGGTATCCTGTGACCCTGGCAGATGGATCAGATGCCTTTTATCCGGACTGGTTCAGACCGGAGCGGGACACTGATGAATCATTCTTTACGAAAGATGAGCAGGGAAGAATCATCTCCAGAATGGCAAAGACTGGAGCCTGCTTCGATCAGACCTACTTTCCATGGGAAGGGGGATATCCGGAAGATATGGATCAGATACTTGAAGCATTCCGCTCAATAAGCTGGACGGCTCACTCCCACAATAAGTTTATAAATATTGATGAAAAGGAATTGAGAAAAAGGGCTGTTCATCTGAGAAAATCAACAGACAAGGCTATTGTTATGTCCGGGGGAGTAAAGTTTTTGGAGCTTGGGTTCTTCCTCAGAAGAATGGACAATATGCTCATGGATTTGCTGGCAGATCACCAAAACCTGACCAGGCTTCTGGACAAGCTCACAGAACTTCATCTGGCCGGACTCGAAAAGAAAATATCTGCCCTTGGCGACCAGGTGGATGTGATCCGCTTTGGTGACGACCTGGGCATGACAACGGGTCCTTTCATGGACCTGAATGAATTCAGGAAACTATTCAAACCCAGGTACAGGGAATTGTGCCAGTATGTGAAGAAAAATAGCAACATGAAAATCTTCCTGCATTCCTGTGGCAGTATCAGGCAGTTTATCCCCGACCTGATTGAAGTGGGATTTGACATTCTGAATCCCGTTCAAACTAATTGTCGAGGAATGGATGCTAGGTCGCTGAAGCAGGAATTCGGCAGTGAAATTACCTTCTGGGGCGGTGGAATCGATACTAGCTCGGTCTTACCCACAGGAAGCCCGGAGGAGGTCAGGGCCGACGTATTGGAGCGGTGTGAGATTCTCTCAAAGGGTGGTGGATTTGTTTTTGCTCCCATCCATAATATCCTCCCGGAGGTCCCTCCCGAGAATATCATCGCAGCCTACGATGCTGTCAAGGAATTCAACAGCTAATGCTCAATCAGCTTCCCGGAATTTCACCCTGATAAATCTGGGATGATAAATGGTGGCATCCTTTTGAATATCTTCCCAGAAGTCGAAGGTAATAGTGTTATAGCTCACCAGTAATTCTCCTGGCCGGGAAAGATGGTAATGTGCCTTGGCATTATAAGGCAACAGCCCTTTTTCGGCATATTCAGGACATGTATACACTTCATGGATCTCACCGAATGGGCCGACGGGGCTGTCCCCCACCCTTATCCCTATCTTATCGGAGATCCCGAGTACCGTGAAGGTCAGCAAATACCTGCCGTCTGATGTGGGGGTCACGCTTAGTTCATTGGAGAGGCCATCCGTAATGGGTGCTACCATTTCTTTATCCGTCACCCATTGCGTTCCGTTCCAGAAGGTCCATTGATCGAAACGTTCTATATTCCCCGGAACCACCCTTGCCGCAATAAGAGATTTATGCCCCTCAAGAATACCGTATATATACACATAACCATCGGGGTCCGGGGCACCGGCTTCCTTTGTATTCACAAAAACGGCGCTACCGAAATAAACCCTTCCCCCGGTCGAATGGATGAAGCCCAGGTCAGTAGCGAACTGCTCATATTGCCCGATGCCTCCCGGGGAAGGATCATCGACCTTCAGCAGGGCCACATGTGTCTGTTCAAAATCAAAAACATTGAGTCCTGTCTTGTGTACATGGTAGGCAAAGAGATAGAGCGCCTTATCTTTCTCATGGTTAATAAAACCATCCCCCAGCCAGAAGTACTCTTCTTCTGTGGAATTGGGATTATCAGGTACAAAGTAGGATACGGGTATTCCCTGGTCATCAAGATTATACTCAAAAGAAATGCTGGAGGGAGCGGGCTTGTTTCCACGCAACCAGGCTGTGCTGTTGTTTACCATCACATTGCCGGATTTCGGAACATCGTTTTCAACCTCCCCGATGTAGGTATCACTGAAAATAAAAAGGGTATGCTTTCCCTCTGCTCCCTGGTCCTCAATACCATCCAGAGGGATAGAGAAAACGCCATCGGCGCCGAACCACCCCGAGGTCCTCTCCATTAATGCGGTCCAATCCGGAGCTGCTTCTCCTGTAAAGACAAGTGGGCCGGGGGGATCTGTTATCGCTTCGGAGGAAGGCTGCATAGCATGCTTGCAGGACGAAATGGCCAAAGGAATCAGCATGGCCAGGATTATTTTGTTGTTCATTATAAAGTGTCTATCTGGATGGTTTATTCGTCTCTCTACTCTTTGATCATTTCTATTTTGCCGTGGTCATTGATTAATGTATAATACTCTTCCCCGTACAGGACGTGGTGAAGTTTACCGGAGAAAGAGTAGCTACCCGGACTATTTATCACCTTCCCCGAAATATCAGGGTAAAAACCGAAAAAGTCCTTCAGCATGACCTGGGAGAGGGATATCCCACCGGACGATTCTCTGTTATGCCAACCTCTTTGTGCAATCCTGACCTTGCTGTTTTTCTCATACTTGTGATTGCCCCATAGTTCGTGTGCCTGTGCCCAGCATCCTTCATAAGTAACAGGTTCAATGGCATGATAAAAATCCAGGGCCTTCCCCGGATAGCCCATTCTGGTCAGGGCATCCATAGTTCCGGCGGGCCACCCGTCAAAGGCACCCAGCGGGCCATGGTCAGCCCGGTCGGAATTTTTGGCAGCCACATCCTGCAGGGATTGTGCACGCATCCAGTGATCTGTGATCAACTCTCTATACAGGAATTCGATCATCTCTTTCTTTACCCCCGCTGGGATATCCTCTGGAAGATAGCGGCCCAGGAACATGAAGTCAAGGCAATGTCTAACCTCGATGAGCTCACCATTGGGATGTAGGCTGTTCCAGACCCCATCCCCGGCATAGAGTTTTAAAAGACGACTGGTCATTGCATCCGCTTTTGCTCTCAGGATATCCGCCCGGACCGGATCGCCACGCAGATCCAGGATGTCCGCCAGCTCCCTCATCATCCAGATATACCCTGCATTAAAAGAAGGAACAATGTGCTTGTACGTGGGTACACATTCCAGAAGGTTCCATTCATCATCTCCGAAATCGGCCAGCTGGTATTGTTCATCCTCATACCCCGGTTTACCGTAGGGGACGAGCTTTTCCCAATTCAAAGCATATTCCTCAAGGTGAGCAAGGATGGTCTTTCCTCTCACCTTCTGGTCCAGAAACTCCATATCCCGGGTGGTGGTTATATAGGATCTTATCATCTGGAACAGGGCCCAGTAATTGGCTGAGTATCCATTTCCAACCCCCTTGCCCCCGAAATTGTCCTTCCCGTAATGGATGGAAGGATCAATCTCAATCCAGGCCAGCAGTTGTTCTTTCATCATTTCCGGATCCACAACAGCCCAGAGTGAGGACCATTCAGTGATATCCCAGAAGAAGGTGATGCTAGCCCCCCACCTGGGTCCTCCGGTCAGGAATACCTTTTCGTGTTCAGGAAGATTTGTATGCATCAGGTACAACAAGGTCAGTGGTCCTGTATAATACACCTTCTTTGCCAACTGATCTTCGGTTTCAAGGACCGGGAAACAGCCTGAAACAATTTGGTTGTCCGGCTCAAATAAGGCTCTCCACCGCTCTTCCCAGATTCCTTCCACCGAATTAAATATTGTATCGAATTCTGTCTTCCATCGGGACATATCCATCAGCAACTGATCTTCCCGGTCGCTGTAGCCCATCAAATAGGACAGGGTAAACTGTTCCCCCGGCTCCATAGGGCGGGTCCACCGGGCCGTAGCACCGCTGTTCTTTACATCCATCTGGTCCGGAGACTGAACCAGGGCATAGGAGGTGAGTGCAGAGCTTTCCGCGTCCGAAACCAGAAGCAATTCATTATGCATCCGTGCACTGTATTTCTCAGCATCCAGGATCTCCCGGTCCGAAGGCCAGTTGGCTACTTTATCCGTGGAGCTTGGTTTCCCGTCGATCAGCTCCACCACTTTTTCCTCTGAAAAATACCTGCCGGATCCAATATGCTTCCGAACATTCTCAACCTCGTCGTCCCGAATAGTGGTTGCCCCCTTCAGTTTTGGATAAGGGTACCACCATTGCCAGTCTCCTTCGTATTTACTAATGAAACCGATCATGTCCAGGGACAGGTTCAGGTCCCTGGCTACCGATGAATCATTCCGGATAGAGACCTGCCACATCACAACATCCTGGTCCGGTATCATTTTCACAGCAGAGCTTAGTTCCCAGCCATCCATAGAACCTTTCCGGACTCCCTGGTGGGGAAACCACCTGAACATGGAAGCTTTGGGCGTTGATCCGTCAATCCGGAGCACCCCGGAGTGGTATCCCCCGGAGAAAGGAGCCGAAACTAACCAGCTGATGGAGCTCATGTCCCTGTTCAGGAGTGCCTGCCCCCTGAAATTCCGGATGGATGGCTCCATATCGGCCGTGTCGGCCGACATCCAGATACCGGAAACCTCCTCCAGGGAAGGAATGGCATTCCGTATGACTTCATCACTATTCATTTTACATGATATTAGCATGATCAACAATGCAATGACTGTAAAGCTGCGTAAGTTAAACTGCATGATTTTCCAATAGTGTATTAAGAATTTGTCCGGACAAAGGCCTTGACAGTGACGCACTGTCTTCCTTCCGAGCGACCGTAAGGCCGGATGGTATAATCGCCGACTGCAGCAGGGACAATGAATGTTTCTGCATAGTGGACTACAAAGGGTTCAAACTTTTCAGCAGGGCTTTCTACGATGATCTCCTCCCCTTCCACCAGGATCAGGACGTTTACGCTCCTCCCGCTATGATGTGTAACGAGAGCAGTAAACCAGTGCCTACGGGTTTCAATGAACTCCCGTTCGTGCAACCCTGTCCTCTCTTCCAACCATCCGTCACCTTCTGCCACTTTGCTCACCTGGTTGATGAGATTCTCCCTGATCCATCTCGTACTTCTGTTCCATTGGATGTTGGAGATCCCGTGTTCGACGTTAATGGGCCGTGGTACTCCATCCTTGTTCAGACGTCCCCAGTCATAGAGTTTAAAGGTAAAAATGTACGGGGTTGCACTAATCTCCAGGACCATGCCATCTTTCCCGGAACAGTGGATTGTTCCTGCCGGTATCAGAAAGTGATCGTGCTTTTTTGCCGGCCAGTTCTCAATGTAACGGAATGTATCAAATTCCACTCCTTCCTTCTCAGCTTTCCTTAGGTTCCTCAACATGGCAACAGGATCCGCATCTTCCCTGAGACCAAGGAAAACAGAAGCATCCCGGCCCGCCTCCAGCATATAGTAGCTTTCATCCTGTGTATAATGCATCCCAAAATGTTCCTGGATATAGTTGGTAAGCGGGTGCACCTGTAGACTCAGATTGCCCCCTTCCATGGTATCCAGGAAGTCAAAGCGGATGGGAAATTCCTCACCAAACAAACCATGTACAGGTTCGCCCAAAAGTTCAACAGGCTGGAAAAAAACAAGGTTGATAGACGGGATCTCAAAAATGAGCGTTCCGAATTCAAGCAACAGGCTGTTCTCCTCGGGTATACAGTTGAAACACCAGGCATAATTCTCCCTATCCTTGTCCAGGTCAAATCTCTCCTTCATCCATTGTCCGCCCCAGGGACCAGGATCAAAAAAAGGGACCAGGCTGAAGGGTCTACCCGCAGCTTGCCTTAATCCTTCGCGAACGGCTGACCCTGTAGCCAGCTTTGGATTCTCTGCCTGATTTGTGTCCAGCACATAATCCCAGAGCTTCATGCTTTCCTTTTTCAGCCGGTCACATATGCGCCAGTCAAGAAAATATCCCCGCTTATATTTCAATTCGGGAGATTCCTCCTTGTTCAGGATTCCCAGGTTATTCACTTCGTTCCGGCGCATCCTCTGCTGGATCTCCCAGCGGGCCATATCTGCATAGACCAGAATTCTGTTTTCCACGCTGAGCAGGGATGCCCCGTAACCAAAAACCACTATCAGACCTTCATCTGTCCCCCTCACCTGGACTTTTGCCTCTTCCAGTTTTCCCTTATCCATCAGGTCGGTCATGTTCAGCCTGCTCAGATATCCAAAAACCCGGTCATCGGTCACGTCGGGCCAGGTAATCTTTCTAATTTCAGCCTCTTCCTTAAAAAGCAGGGAGGTATCAATAAGAAGGGCGGGATTCAGCATGGATGAGAAGCAGGTCCTGATTTGATCATAGTAAATCCCCTGGTAAGTCTCAACCACCAGTATCCTGATACCTCTGCGGTCCAGTGCATTCCGGAGTTCCCTTTCAATGGATTCCCACCCTGCAAAACAATCATTTTCCTTCCCTTCTACATGTATCACAGGTGTTTTCTCAAAGCTGCTTTCCATCTTAAATCAATAATTTCAAATGATAGTTCACCGTATGTTCATACATTTGAACATACCTAAACTCAAATATAAGACAAATTAAGGATAAATAAAAGGCTCATTCTTTGTGCGTCCTGCCTTGTCCGAACAATTTCATCCAGTCGGTTCCGCGAACAGGCCTTGGACGGAGCATCATATCGTGGTATATGATCCCTTCGGCATTTACCCCGAAGTGAGCACCGGCTGCGATCCGGCCTTCGGGATCGATGACCATAGAATTTCCGATCGCATGATATCCTTTCCACGGACCGGCTGTCAACTCCCCCACATTGCTGCAACCGGCAATGTGAAGTCCGAATTTTTTTGCTACCGGAGCATAGTGTTCATACCAAATAGAAGTAGCCAGGTCATGATCATGGGCTAATTCGGCAGGCAGTGCCCAGGATGTGGGCGAGATGATCAGGTCTGCTCCCATGTAGCACAGAGTCTGGCTGATTACACGCTGCTCAGCAAAACCATCGGCACAGATCATCAGACCGACATAGCCAAACCTTGTCGGAACAACCTTAAGCCCCGTGCCCTGCTCGTAATAAGGCTGGGCGATATCCAGCACATTGATCTTCCTGTGGTGGATCAGTATCTCTCCTTCCGGAGATATTAAAAGGGCTGAATTGAATACTTTTTTACCTTCTTTTTCCACCAATCCTGAGCAAATGTACACCTGATATTCACTGGCACTCTCCATCAGCATCCTGCTGCTTGCTCCTGAAGGGACCTCGCTGGGATGAGTTAAGGCCGAAGGATGGGCCCAGCCAAGGTCCATAGCCTCGGGAAGCAGGACCAGATCAGCTCCGTTCTCAGCAGCCTCGGCAATCATGGCCTTTGCCTTTGCCAGGTTGGCCTCACGGTTCCCGCCTTCTACCGCCATTTGCACCATGGCCAGCCTGAATTCCGGCTGGTAATCCTGAAATGAAGGATCGATCATCGACAGTGGGATCCTGACAAACCTACCCCGGTATTTGTCCGCATCCTCGAATACATCCCTGACCCTCAGGGAATTCAGACAGTAAGACACCAGGAGCTGATTCCCCTTTGTATACTGGGGATGAACCATGGCGTTGTAAGCTGTGAGATTGCCGGTGGGATCGGCTGCCGGTTCCGGAGATGTGTATACGAGGGTCTTGTTAGAAAATCCCCTGAAGGGCTCCATTGAGGTATAAGTAACGATATCAGGGCTGGATTTTGAATGGGTGAGCAGCACGTACTTGTCCTTCATCCTGAAAATACTGAATTGTTCAGAAACGGAGATATCCAGCTTCATGGGCCTTGCCTGTAGCGGTTCACTGCTCCAGTTATCTCCGTCAAAATATTCCCAATTCTGGTGAAAGGGTTCGTCAGCCAGACCCACCCGTGCCACATAGATATGTGATCCATCAGAATCGTTCCTGGTACCGTAGAAATAAATATAACTTCCATCCCTAAGTACAGAGTTGCCGAAGTGGATATCCAGCTCATATGTACAGGATACAGGGTCAGAGCCCAGGAATCGGAAACCCGGTAGCGAGAAGTGCAGGAGGTCTACCCCGGCTACAGCAAAAGTCCACTGATTTTCAGTAAGTTTATCCACTTCATCCACTTCATCCACTTCCTTTGGGGAGGGGACCAGGAGGGACGAATCGTTGTACATGTTTAATGCAAATACATGCAGGACACTGTCGCTTGCAAATCCGTGCCCCGGCCAGTACCAGTGTCCGGGATACACATCCTGTGGTGGCACGAAAAGGGACTCCGGCTGGTCGTAGCTGCCCTGGTAAATTGCTTCTGCTCCTGTGCGGTCGCTGCTGATTAGGACCATGGAATTGTTCAGCATTTTCGTACTAGGATCTCTCTGCCCGTCGACAACCCTTCCCAGGAAGCAGTCTCCGGTCAGGAACACACTGCGTCCGTCAGGCAAGGGGATGGAAAAAAGTCCGTCGGCCCCTGTGATCCCTCCCGAATCGGGGGAGAACAAGTGGTTGAATTGCAGGTCCGGCTGCACATCAGCCACATGCATTCCTGACGGAAAATTCTGGCATGAGATCATTACTACAGAAAGAAGGAATATGAAAAAGATCCTCTTGAAAAACAGGAAGCAGAATCTATATCTATCTGTCACTCTCGATTGAATATACAAAACTGTCTGACTTATAGTAACCAATATTAAATTCAATAGGCCGGCCACCGGGATCGAAAACCACCCTTTTCCGGACAAGGACTGGAAAGCCCAGCGGAACTTTAAGCTTACCTGAAATAAAGTCATCAGCGGCACAGGCACGGATCTCTTCTTTGGAAAGCTTAGCAATGGTAGAGTAATCCTGTTCCAATATATCGTACAGGCGGCGGGAGAAATCCTCTTCGCCCGTGAGTCCCACCCTTGGATGAAACCATGAAACGAAATAGACAAAAGGATTCCCTTTCACTCCGCGAAGACGGACCAGTTTGAGGATCTCCTTCTCGGCAGGAATCCCGAAAACATGAGAAACGTCGGAGATCGGCCTCGTCCAGGATACGTTTATCATGAAGGTTTCCGGAATCAAATCCTGTGTCTCCATCTCTTGAGTAAAACTCTTCCAATTGGATACTTTGCTGTTCACACTCTTGTCAGCCACTCTGGTGCCAACACCTTTCTTCCGGACAAGCAGTCCTTCGAATACCAGCTTATTGAGTGCCTGCCTTATGGTATTCCGCGAAATCCCAAGTTTCTTGGCCAGATCCACCTCATTGGGCAGGAAGTTGCCATTCTGGAATTCAGGATCATCAATCATCTGTCTCAACATTGCTTCCGCCTGAGCGTGCAGGGGAACAGGGCTCTTATGGTCAAGAGAGTATCTCATATCGTGTGACTCTAACACAAAGATAAGGAATATATGGGTTTGGCAGAACATATTTGTATATTTGTTCAGACATATCTACATAATTATGAAATACTGCATTGCTACCTGCTCGATCATCGCTTTTCTGGCAGCATCCTTCGCAAATACCAGAACCGTCCAAGACGAGAAATACAGAAGCTCTGACTCTGTTTCTATCCCGGATACCGCACTCTCCAAGCTGTTCATCCGGAATTGCTGTGGTTTTACCGGGGGAGACGGAACCTACTCCGTGCTGCTGCCCAATGGGAAAACGGTATGGATCTTCGGTGATACCTTCCTTGGAACAGTTAATCCGGATCTGAGCAGAGCAAGGTCAACTCCTATATTTATCCGGAATTCATTTGTGATCCAGGATGGTGATTCTCTGACCACACTCCACCGGTTTAGCCCCCCCCACAATACTTCCCTGGTCATCCCTCCGGCAGTTCGGGAAAACGAAAATCTATCAGAGGACGAGCTCTGGTTCTGGCCCGGGGACGGACTCATAGAGGATGGAAGACTGAAGGTCTTCTTTTCCCTGTTCTCCCAATCCGACACCGGCATGTGGAATTTTCAATGGCAGTCGACCTGGCTCGCCACATTCTCCCTGCCTGGAATAAAGGAAGAAAGCCTGGTAGAGATTCCTTACAGCAAGACCAATAAGGTCCATTACGGTCATGCCATATATGAAGCTCCGGATTTCACCTACATATATGGTGCTTGTGAGAAGCAAGCTCATGTTGCACGCTACCCTTCGGGAAATGTGAATGGTCCATGGGAATTCTATACGGGAAAGGAATGGACCGAAAACCCGGATGAATCCCGCCCCATGAGTGATATGCATTCATCAGAACAGTTCACCGTATTGAAAATTAAAGATAAGTATGTATATATCACCCAGATGGACTCATTTAGCAGGGATATCTGCTCCTTTGTTTCGGAAACCCCTTTTGGGCCATGGGATCAACAAAGCCTTCTGTATACCACTCCGATTCCCGGTGAAGACAAAAATCTGATCACCTACAATGCAATCGCCCACCCGCAATACATGGACAATAAGCGGATCCTGGTTTCATACAATATGAACAGCTTTAAGCTGGAAGATCATTTCAGGAATGCGGATATATACAGACCCAGGTTCATATGGGTCCCCCTGAAATTGATTGATCCCGGTTTTTAAGGTAAAACATGGGGCATTCCTCCCTTATCCTGATCTCTCGGGCAGCATTCACCATCACCATTTAGCCCTCCACCGGCACATATTCCGGGATGGAATTCCCCGAACCAAGTTCCCAGCCCGAAGTTCTGGCCCTGAAAGTCGTTCCCTTCTCCAATACCTGCCGGAACACCTCATCGTAGGTATTCTGACAGAGGATATCCACATCGATCCCGCCAAACAGGCCGATGCGGTCATTATACAGGTCTACCCACTTCTCAAAAGGTGCGATCTGGTCTTCGTTTGAATGCTTGGCATCAATTCCACATCCGCCATATGCTTTCATCCCCTCAGGCATCACCCTGCAGGACGATCTCTTTGCCCAGCGCTTTTGAGATGAAGGCTGGATCGATATGATGTTCGTAAATACCGCCGCAGCAATGCAACTGGACTTTCACATCGGCAAGTTCTTTGGCACGGCCCCAGAGCTTCCGGTGGAAGGGTTTATATAATTCACGATAAGCTTCCGGGCTGATCAGAGACCCCTGCTGTCCGCCCAGGTCATCCCCGAAGAGCACGACATCAATGTAGGGACCAACGGCCGACATCCATTTCTCCAGATTCGCAAGGTGGGGCCCGGAAAGTTTATCCACCTGGAATCGTGCGATCAAAGCAGCAGGATCACTCAATCCACCGGTTCCAGGTCCTGGGCCCAGCACATTACAAGCTGGGCTGTCAGAATCAGTATTAGGATGGCCTTTTTCATAGCTTCATGAAATCAGATTCTAGGATTGATCCAACTGCTGTAGAGCAAAAGCATAGGCACCAAGTGCAATGGCTGTACTGGCTCCCAGTTTTGACATACCCACACCGGTCCTGGGATCCGCATCAAAAACAACCTGCCGGCCGCTTTCGGGAATCTTTATGGCGGTCATGCCACCACCCGCAAACTCTTTGAAAGCAGCGTCATCTTCAAGGTTAAATACCTTGTAGGACAGGCGCGGGAAAGAATTTCCCCTGTAATCCTGATAGGACCGGTTGATCTCTGCAAATAATTCATCAGCAAAAAGGTCCCAGGCAGCCGTGATCCCCCCGCCCAGTACCACGATGCCATCAAACAGTGACAGGGTATTGGCCACAGAGCCACCTATGGATTTGCCAAAGGAACGAAAGGCTGCAAGGGCAGATTTATTGTCTCCCTCCGCTGAGCCTTTAGCTATTTTATAAATATCCCCGGGCATCAATGAGGGCTTAATCTCGATTCCGGATTCCTCAGCATATATCCGTTGAATGGCCCTGGTGCTCACCCCCTCTTCGGCATTCCATTGGCTATTGAATGGATTCAGGGTGTTATGTATCTCTGCTCCGCCGGTGCTGTGCCCTAAAACCATGGTTTCACCCAGCACGATCCCCGATCCGAATCCTGTGCCCAGTGTGAAACCAACCAGGTTTGTATACCGTCTGCTGCTCCCTTCCTCTTCAAGTCGCTTGTTCAGCCAGGGAAGATATCCCGCCAGGGCCTCACCATAGGTGAAAAGATTCCCGTCGTTGTTAATATAGACAGGGATGCCGAAGCGGTCTTCCAGAATCGGACCCAGCGGGACGCCTCCCTTGAAAGAGGGAAAGTTGGGAAGGTCACCGATGATCCCTTTGGTATAATCGGCCGGTCCCGGGAAGGCAAAACTGATGGCTGCCGCTTTTTCCGGCAGGAGCCTGATCACCTCGTCAAAACCCTCAACCACGGTTATAAGGCAGCGGTCCAGGTCTTCAGGATGGGCTGGTTTGCGGATGGGAGCAACAATTTCCCTGTTACTCTGAATGGCCGAGAATACAAAGTTGGTCCCCCCGGCATCCAAGGTCAGGATGATCCGCTGGTCCTTCCCATAACGTTCTCTCTTCATTGTGTTACTTTTTTTTTGTTCGAATGGAATAGAGCGATACAAACAGGACATAGAGCATACAAAAAACCAGCACAGACATGCTTGCTGTTACACCGGCCTGATCGCTAAGCACTCCCATCAAGGGAGGAATAACCGCCCCTCCTATCACCGACAGAATGATTAGGCTGGACAGTTCATTAGCATATTCTGGCATGTGATCCACAATTTTTGCAAATACGATGGGAAAAGTATTAGAAAATCCTAGTCCGGTCACAACGATCATTGCCCAGGTCACCATCAGGTTTCCTGAAAGTATGAGTCCTACAAGTCCGGCAAGGGAAATGACCACACTCCATATCAGGAATCGGTCCGGATTGGTCTTTCTGAGCAGGATTGCACCTGTGAAACGGCCTGCCATCAGGGAGGCAAAATAAACTGTAATGCCCATACTGGCTGATTCGAGGCTTAGGTCGAAGCGGGTTTTAAGGAAGTTTGCTATATTAGAGTTGATCCCCACATCGAAACCCACCATCAGAAAGGTGGAAAACACCATAATGAGCACAAAAGGTTTCCTGAAAAGTGCCAGTACCGAGCCAAAGGTCGCCGGTTCTTTGTCAGGCTTTGACTCGTCGATCTTCACCGAGTACAGCCAGGCCACGCTTAGAAGCGAGATCCCTGCATAAATGGGAAAGATCAGTTTCCAGTTCCCGGTAAAGCGTACAAGAAGAGCTGCGATGACCGGACCCAGCATGGCGGCACTAGCCTTTATGAATTGGGAAAGACTCAAATTGGCTGCCTTTGAGTCATCCTTGGAAATGTCCAACAACAAGGGATTTGCTGACACCTGCAGTATGGAGTTGCCAATCCCCAGGATCATGAAGCCAATAATGGTAGTCAGGTAAGAATAGTGAAGGAAGGGAACCATCAATCCCAGGGCGGTCAGGAGCATTCCCAGCTTGGCAGTCAGCTTCTTGCCCCTCCTGTCCTGGAATACTCCGGTGGGAATGGACAGCAGCGCGAACCAAAGGAAAACCATGGATGGCAGCAACTGGGCCAGGCTATCAGATAATTGAAAATCCTCCTTTACATATCCTGTAGCCATACCAACCAGATCGACAAAACCCATTACATAAAATGTCGTCAATACAGGGATCAGGACTCCTGGTTTTATTCGTTTCTTCATGGGCATTTATTAGTCATGTATAAATGTAAGGGCAAGTGCATTCAATTATAGTTCTTCTCAATAGGAACAAGCGAAATAATTCAGCCCGGAAATTTCATATCAGACTGTATACTTTCAAAACGTTCATCGCCCCTGAGCGGATCGTACCATGGTTCCGACTGCATGAAAACCAGGAACCATGACTTTTCATGATACGCCTGTCTCAGCAAGCGGAGCGCCTCGTCATACTCACCGATCCCGATGTGAATGAAGGACCTCTGTACCGGGGGAAGGTAATTCTCCTCTGCCTTCTGAGCATAAAAATCGGCCATGTGCTTTGCAGGCCTGTAATCTCCTGCCAGGCCCAAGGCATGTCCCAAACCCCCTCCCACCTCCACGGTACCGTCGGAGAGCTCAAATGCCCTGAAATAGGTTTGTACCGAGTTTTCAAATTCCTTTAGTTCAATATAGGCCATCCCCAGCCAGTCATAACCCCATGCCACTGCTGTATCCCTGGATACTACTTCCATCATCAAATCCTTCAGTTCCATGTTCCTGCGTGCGAAATAAAGGAGTGATCCCCTGCCAATGTCATAATTCCTTTCCGGATCCATGGATAAGATGGTGTCAGATTGCATAAGGGCCTGATCCATGGATCCCATGGCCGCGAGGTACAGGGAGTACCAGTGACGGGCATCCAGGTTTTCGGGATCGTGCCGGATGGCCCTATGAAAAGCCCTTTCTGCCTCCTTCCATTTCCAATCGAGCAAACTGAGCTTTCCCTCCAGGCATAGTACCCGGGAAGCAGAAGGATCAATTAGTCTCGCTCGCTGAAAGGCCTTGTCGGCTTCCGGAAGTGTTTCATCACGGGGGGAGAACCCAAATATGTGGAGGATGATCTGTGTTTCTGCCAGTCCGATCAGTGCTTCTGAATCTGTGGAATCGGACAGGATACGTTTCCGGTAAGCTTCCGCATCATTCTCATAGCTGATCCGGAACTCACTGCCCAGGGAAGCCAGGGTATGTTGATTGATCTCCTGAGAGGCATCCGGGCTGCATGAAAAGCAGACAGAAGCAATCAGAATTAGGACTCCGAATTTCCAAATTATAGCAATCCTTTTCATAGCTTCTTAGGCATTTAGAGGTATGTTAAGAGGATCAGGAACAGAACTAATCCCATAGCTTTCTATTTATTAATATGGTCTTTGATCTCTTCCTTCCAGTGGAGATATCCCTTGCCGTTCAGGTGCAGTCCGTCATAACTGTATTCCGGATCAAGGATCCCATCCTCATTTCTGAAGACTGAATGCAAATCAATGTATTCATATCCTCTCTGCAGGGCCATCTCCAGCAATGCATTGTTGATCTCATCAATCTGCTCGTTATCCCTGGTATAATGCAGCCCATCGTCCACCGGCAAAATGCTCTGTACATAAACAAGGGTTCCCGGCGAGTCTGCCTTAATTTTGTCCAGGATCTTCTCTATATTCTCCAATACATGGGCTGTACCCTTCCCGTAGGCAAGGTCATTTGTTCCGATCATAAGGAAGACCTTGGCAGGCTGTGATGCGGTCACTTCATCGAGGCGTTCCAGGATACCGTCTGTATCATCCCCCCCGATTCCTCTGTTCTTGATCATGGGATTCCCGAACAATTCGGCCCATTCGCATTGGTCACTGATGCTGTTTCCCAGGAATATTATCTCGTTCTCCGTATCAGGCAGGCTTTCGAAATGCTCTTTCCTGTGATAGTAGTATGCCTTCATTCCTTTGTTCCACAGCTCCATGTCTTCCTTGAACTTATCATAATTCATGATCTCCTCGATCTCCCCTGGTGTTAGACTGCTGCTCAGGGAGGGTGGAATATCTTCTGGAGCACTTCCCCAATTCTTGTTGGGCTCGGGCCCCATTTGCAGCACCAGGCTCCCGCCATCAACCAGTTCACTATGATAAAACCAGGGTTTATGGAGTTTCTTCCCGTCGAGCGAGGCACTTTGTATGTACCTGTTCTCGGATGAAACTCCTTTTGCTTCAATGACAAACTTGCCCCCGGGATAATAATCCGGATCCAGGTGGATGGTGATCCTGGAAAAGAGGGGACTGCCAATCTCATAAAAGGGATTCATCGAGGCCCCTCCATCCATCTCAAACAGGCCCATGGCACTCATCACGTACCAGGCCCCCATCTGTCCCTGGTCCTCGTCTCCGGGCCAGGCATAAATATCTTCCCCGTAAAAGTTATCCATGATTTCCCTTGCCCAGTACTGGGTCAACCAGGGTTTGCCTCCGTAATTGAACAGGTATGCTGCCTGCATGTTGGGCTGGTTGCCATGATTGATTGGTAGGATGCCCACTCCTATGAGCCCGTTTTCATGGAGATGTTCAGAATTGAAGCTGTGTGGCCTGGAGTCTTCGAAGCCTTTCTCAAGCCTGTTGTTGAACTCATCCTGGCCAAGCAGATTGATTAGACCGGCAAGGTCATGCGGTGCAAAATAGGTGTATTGCCATGCATTGCCTTCCACAAAACCGGCACCGAAAAACACGGAATGGCCATAGGGAGTGAAGTTCTCCGCCCAGGACCCATCTGCATTTCTCATCCATACATAGCCTTCTTCGGGATAGAAAACGTTCCTGTAATTAAAGGAGCGTTTTGTAAAAGTCTTATAGTCCGATTCATGTCCCAAAGCCTTGGCCATCTGTCCTACTGCCCAGTCATCGTAAGCATATTCAAGGGTAGAGGAGACAGGCCCCTTCTCGGTGGGCACGTATCCCAGTTCCATGTAGGAACTCAGATTGCGGTTCCCTACCCGTCCACCTCCCTCGTGAAGGATCCCCGGAGTCGTCTGGCAATGCCGGATGGCCTCATACATTTTATCGGTATTGTAATTCCTGATCCCTTTCTGGTATGCGCTGACCATGAGAGGAATCTCATGTGAAGCCACCATGATGCTGGAATACTCGATACCGGTTGGTCCCTTGGGGAGCCATCCTCCCTTATCGTAAATCTCAAGCAGGGACCTCACCCACTTGTTGGCAATACCAGGCTGGGAGAGGGTCCACAACTGGTTCAGGTTCCAAAAAGTGTTCCAAAATGCATCACAGCCATAGACAGGCGAGTCCGGATCCTCAAGCTGCTGCACTCTTTCGAACATGTCCACGTACTGTCCGTTTACATCGCTCCAGATAGTGCGGCTGGCATAAGCCCTGTACAGGTTTGTGTAGAATTTCTTCTTATCAGTAGCTGTCCCTCCTTCAATCTCAATACTTCCCAGCAGCATATTCCACTCATCCCGGCCGTCTTCCACAAGCGCTTCAAAATCCCAGCCAAAGGATCCCAGTTCCTCTTCCATATTCAGTCTGGCCTGCTCAATGCTGACAAGAGAAATCCCGGATTGTACCATTATTTCTTCCCCTTCATCTGTATCGAACTCCAGAAAGGCCCCGATGTCATGATCCCCGAAAAGTAATATGATTTCAGAGGTGTCCCTGAAGACCTCCTCTCTCAGCCACCCGTTGAATGAATCAAAAGGCTTGCTGAAGCGCATGACAAAATGAAGCTTGAATTCATTGAATTGAGCACCCCGCAAGCTTTGCTGGCGGGTGAAGCCTTCTATCTCTGTGTCACTGACCTTTGAAATCCTGGCTTCGAACAATTCAAAACCATATTCCGTTGGAATCTGCAGGTCCACAAGGATCCTTGCCTCCCCGGATTCCGGAAAGGTGTAGCGCTGGAAACCCGCTCTGGTCGTAGAGCTCAGTTCGGCTTTGATTCCGTAATCATCCAGAAAAACAGAATAATACCCCGGATGGGCAATCTCCTGCTCATGACTGAAACGGGAACGGTAGCCCTGGTCGGGTTCATACTCCAGTCCGGGTGTGATCTTCAGGGGCCCCACAGTGGGCATGGTCAGTAAACCGCCCATGGTCCAGGAATGCAGGTGGCTGAAGCCCGAGATATTATTGATCTTATACTCGTAGCCCGCCTTCCATCCTTTTCGCTGGTTATCCGGGCTGAGCTTTACCATTCCAAACGGCCTGCTCACACCGGGGAACATCATCCATCGTGCGAAAGTGGTGCCCATCATGGGATCGACATAGTCGACAGGTAGTTTTGACACGCTCTCCTGTCCAGAAACACTTAGAAAAGTGAAGAACACTGCTGTAATGAGCGCTATTTTCCTCATGGCCATGAATTAGTTGATATTAATGATCTTTCTTACCTGGGTCGCATTGTTTCCGGTAAGCCTGATTAATAGTGCTCTCTCCCCTATTGAGGAAAGCGGGATCAAGTCATCGCCGAAGATCTTCCGGTTTAGGATCTTCCGTCCATCCAGAGAGAAAATATCCAGGGATACTGGCGCCAGCACCTGTTCGATATGTAGGTAGCCGAATTCAATTTTCAGGGACGGCCACCGGTCTCCCCCTTCTGCCTCAGGATCAGCTATACCTACCACCGAATCATAGTAATCCAGGGTGTCTGGAACCGTAGCATCCACTGCCTGTTCCACATCCAGCCAGTAGAAACGAGCGCGGTAGTTCCTGGTATCGTCAAAAATGGGCCAGAAGTCACTGTTATTAACATTGTAGGAAATAAGAATCCTCTCTCCCTGGCGAAAGTGCGGGTGGGCAAAGAGATTGTATGTAAAATTATTGCCGTGTGGCTCAATCACTGCAAACTTGTTCTCAATTCCGCCGCTGGACGCGCGGTTCCAGGGGCCTGTCAATTGGTCTGCCTGGAGGATGAATAGTTCTCCAATGAGCCTTATCTCATGCATGATCAGGTAATACTTGCCGTTCTTCTTATAGACATAATAGGATTCGCTCATGGGTCGGTCCCCGACTGGCACTGCTTCATTGCAGTTATAGCTCCAGTTTCCGTCGCCCGAGTAAAACTCCCAGGGTTCATCGACCGAGTGTTCTGCCCTTGCAAGCATGGGGACAGGATATTTATATCCATCTACTAGCGTATCCTTCTTTCCGTAGATATATGTATAACCCTCTTCCTCAAATACATGTGTGCCGAAACGCATGCTTGTGTCAGTGATATATTCAATCTCTTTGGTCCGGATATGTTCCATACCCGGGTAGGTAAAATAGGCCAGATGAGTCGTCCCCACCCGGAAATTGAAACCGGGTATTCCAGAATCTTCAAAGATAATGCGAATGGCAAATATCTTGAGAGTATCATTTTCAATGCATGCATGCTCCGGCCAGAAAATATCATCGCCATCCTTCGGGATCAGAGATGATGGTGCCGCCATGCTTCCTTGATAATAGGCCCTGAGCCTGTCTCCTTCTTCAACGATGGCTGCGTTATTGATCATTTTGGCCGCTTCGTTACGTACATCAAATGTACTTTCCTTTTCCCCTATAATACAATCCCCCCACAACCAGAGAGTGTTTCCATCCGGCAAGTGCAGTGAAATAGTGCCATCCGAAGCACACCAACCGTTCTCCACATCATTGAATTTAGCAAAATGCTCATGTGCGGGGTAAAGTACCTGCTGTCCTAGAACGATTGTAGCACTGCTCAGTAATAAGGCAATAAACAAACGAATCATTGGGATTAAAATAATATGATGGACTTATTGCACGTAGCCATCGTTCTGACTTAACAGTGGATTGTAGTACCTTTCTTTCTGTGGAATGGGAAAAAGGATGTGATAATCCTTCACATTGGCCTCAGGTTTTGCTTCAAGAACCGCTTCCTGAAGTTTTCCGAAGCGGACAAGATCATACCAACGATGCCCCTCCATAACAAATTCCCACCTTCTTTCAAGCAACAGGGAGTCTTTAAAATCCTGGAAATTGAGCCCCTGAGTGAGACTGTCAATCCCGGCTCGCACTCTCACCTGGTTGATGGCATCGTAGGCTGCTACGTCGGGCCCGTTGTTAATTTCATTCAGTGCTTCCGCATACATTAAGAGTACATCTGCATACCTCAGGTAAATAAAATCAGCATCTGATTCCCCGTTCTGCTTTCCTGGCTCTGCCTCCCTGTCCCAATATTTCTGAATATAGGGTTTATCAAAATTCTCCCCCTCAAATTCAGTGATGAAAGTGGCAGTCTTCCTTTTGTCCCCTGGATTATAACTGTCATATAAATGTGTTGTGGGTTGCTCCCATCCCTGACCGTTTCTAATCCCATTTTCGGAAATAGTTGTTGGCATCAGCCGCACAAGGAACTGATTGGTTGTCCAGCCTTCCCCCAGTGAGCCGCTGAAATTCACAGCCCAGAGAATCTCTCCGATATTGGCATTTTTCAGCTTAAATATATCAGAGAATTCAGGTTCGAGATCAAATTTCCCAATCACCTCTTCCAGGTAAGTTTTTGCTGTGTTGAAATCTGACGCGTCATTGTTCAAAGCCCCTCTGGTCAAGTACACTTTTCCCAGCAATGCAGCTACAGTTTCAGGGGTAGGCATTCCCAGCACTCGTCCGGAAAATGGATTTACCGCCAGTAGTTCCTTGGCATCTTCAAGGTCGGAAATGATGCTTTCATACACTTCAGACACCGGCGACCTCTCAAGAAGGGCGCTTTCAACTGTAGTGGTAGGGAAGTTCTGAAGGGGAACTTCTCCGAAAAGTTTCACAAGTTCAAAATACAGCATGCCGCGCATGAAATAGGCCTCACCCTGAAGATGGTTTTTTACGTCCGGGCTCGTGTACTCGGTGAAGTTTTCAGATTCAGTCAGAAGGACATTTGCCGAATTGATGAGGAAATAACATCCGAGCCAGTTATGATCGAAGACTGTATTATTTTCATCGAAGGTGAATTTCGCTAAATCGAGCATATCTACAGAGGAACCTGTTTCAAAGCAATTATCAGATGCAAGGTCCTGAAGGACCCAGTAATTATTAAAGAATAAGCCTCCACCTTCCCAGGTCCAGATAATTAATCCCCCGAACATCCCATTGGAAAACGTTACCAGATCTTCCTCCGACTGGAAATAATTATCATAATTATAAGTTGAACGGATATCTTCATCCAGAAATCCTTCGCATCCGATAAACATCAGGACTGTCAGTAAAATTATTGCCTTCCTCATGGTGATCGTCTTTTTCAGGTTAAAATGTTAGGTTTAGGCTAAACAGTACGGTCCTGGCCATGGGGTATGCCCCGTAATCTGCCCCTTTTCCGTAAACACTGCCACCAAAAATTGAAACTTCCGGATCGTATCCCGAATAATTCGTGAAAGTATACAGGTTGTTTCCGCTCAGGGATATCACAATATTTTCAATCCCTGCACCTGTGTACCATTTTACCGGGAGGCTGTAGGAGAGCAGAACCTGCTTCAGCCGGACATATGATCCATCTTCGACATATACATCAGACATAAAATTCCCGTGTGGAGATGCGTTGGCCCTGGGATACTCATTGGACGGATTCTCCTCAGTCCACCTTTCGAGGGCCACCTTGGAATTGTTCTGATAGCCATCAAAGCTCTCCAATTGGAAACGGTTGAAATTAACCAGTTCATTCCCCATGTCCCCCTGGAAATAGATCTCCAGGGCAAGCCCTTTGTAGGAAAAACGATTGTGGAATCCGAAAGAGTAATCGGGATTAGCATTCCCGAGTTCGTAGTAGTCATCCGTTGTTATTTCCCCATCGTTGTTCTTATCCACATATTTACGGTCGCCATAACGAATAATCTTTGAAGGGAAAAAGGGCTGCTCTGCCGGATCTTCGTTGAGTTGCAGTATGCCATCAGTCTTGTAGCCGTATATGACCCCGATGGGCTTACCCTTGCTGATCTTTGTCCAGTCCAGGATATTCATGATCGGGATCCCGTAAATATCTGTAGATTGCGCCAGATCGGTCACTTGGTTCCGGTTAACGGCGAAGTTCAGCCTGGATCTCCATTGGAACCTCCCGGAGAGATTCACCGTGTTCAGTGAAAATTCGATTCCCTTATTGCTCATGTCCCCAACATTCGACCAGGCATACGCAAATCCTGATGAGCGGTTTATTGGGACAAAAAGAAGCAGATCGGACGTTTCCTTCAGGTAAACTTCTGAAGTGAGCATAATCCGGGATTCAAAAAAGTGGATATCAAAACCGGTATTATACTGCCTGGTGACTTCCCATTTTAACTCGTTGTTCTGTAAAGAATATACATAGGTACCCAGGACCTTCGAGCCCGGCTGCTCACCAAAAAAATAGGGAAGATCTCCCATGAGGCTGATTGTTGAACCCGGTGGTATTCCCTCATTTCCCACTGTCCCGTAACTGGCTCTGATCTTCAGGCTGTTGATTGCGTCAACTGAACTGAAGAAATCTTCGCCGCTGACCCGCCATGCAAATGATGCCGACGGGAAAAATGCCCATTTGTTCGAGTTTCCGAACTTGGATGATCCATCAGCCCTGCCTGATGCAGTCAGGTAATACCTCCCGTCATAATTATACATGATCCTTCCAATCCATGATAGCATAGACCAGGAGTGATAACCCGTGTTTATGGTCTTGTCCATGCCAAGCCCCAGGTTGTAATATCCCAATCTGTCATCGTCGAAGCGTTCTATGGCGATATCTGTGTCCTCTGAGGTGTATTTCTGCATCGTTTGCCCCAACAGCAGTGTGAAATGCTGACGGTCGATATCCTTAGTATAAGAAAGTGTATTTTCCACCAACCAGGTATTTCCCTGCATATTCACATTATAGCCCTTACCCTTGTCCTGTCCCCTACGGATGAAACTGGGGATGTATTGTTGTTCCTTGGTAAGAAAGGCATCCACTCCAAGTTTCAGCTTATACTGCAGTCCGGGTATAATATCCCAGTCCAGGTACATATCTCCAATAGCGCGGTTTGAGCTAATAACTCGGTCCGTTTCATTGATTTCCGCTACCGGATTGGGAATCCTGTTGATCGTATTGCTTTCGTAGGTATAGCCTCCTGGCCCGTCATCATCGTAAGGTTCCTGTCCAGGGTTGAAAAGCATGGCCATGGCGGTTACGCTGGAAGCCTGGTTCGGTACACCGGTAATCACCCCATGGCTTTGGCTGTTGGTAAAATTCACGTTCACCCCTGCTCTGACGTTTTTTGACAAATCATTGTCCAGATTGATCCGGAAGGTTCCCTTGTTGAAATCCGAATACTCGATGATGCCATCCTGAAACATCATATTGCCTGAAATGAAATACCGGGTTTGTTCACTCCCACCGCGAAGTGACAATTGGTAATTCTGCATCCAGGCCGGCCTGAAAATTTCGTCCTGCCAGTTGGTTCCTTCCCCGAACCGTTCCGGGAAAGCGAAATTATCCCCATAGGCAATATCCGGATAGTATTTTCTGGCCTCTGTCACCGCATCGTTCCCCAGCTCTGCCAGTTCCCTGGCATTTAGAAGTTCCAACTCCCTGGCCAGAATCTGCACCCCAACTGATGCTAGCAAATTGACCTGGAGCTTTCCTGCCACACCCCGTTTGGTGGTAATCAGGATGACTCCATTAGCGCCTCTCGCACCGTACATGGCAGCTGCAGAAGCATCCTTAAGGATCTGGATGGATTCAATATCCATGGGATTAATCGATGAGAGGGGATTAATAGCAGAACCCTGAACAGTTCCCGTTGTCAATTCCGCGGCCTTGGTAATGATAGGTATCCCGTCTACCACATAGAGCGGTTCATTGGTTCCGTTGATGGAAGTGGTTCCTCTGATGCGGATAGAAACCGGGGCTCCCGGTTTCCCTGTAGACTGGCTCACCACAACACCCGCTGCCTGTCCCTGGAGTGATTGGTCAAGGGAAATGTTGGCAGGTGAGGCAATGTCCTCTGCCTTAACAGTTGAAATCGCTGTGGATACATCCCCCCTTCTCTGCGTACCGTAGCCAATCACCACCACATCGTCCAGCTCGGTATACTTGGGGATTAGCTGTATCTCAAAATAAGTTAGTCCATCACCAATCTCTCTTGATTCAGTATTATATCCAACGAACGAAAAGTTAACTATTTTTACAAGTGAAGGATTAACCTGGATCTCGAATACACCCTCTGCATTCGTGATCACACCCTGTGTAGTTCCCTCAATGGTAACCGTAACCCCCAGAAGGGGTGCATTAACTTCATCCCTGACAATCCCCCGAAGTGTAAGTTCCTGCGCAATTAGAACATGAGAGAACAAGGCCAGAAAAAATACAACGAATTTCCTTTTCATGAGCTAGTATTTCTTTGAATTGCAGTATATTAGCCTGACCTGAATTTCCTCCAGGACAGGAAGAAACAGCTATAAATAAATGATAAAAACATAGAGAAAGCATTCCGGGAAGGCTACACCAACTTCAGAATGCTTTCAATACCTGTACTACACAGTCAAGACTCTGCTCCGGTGCAGACTAGTTAATTTCCAGCAGACTGTCATCAATGTTTGAACAATCCAGTACGTCAAGCATGGCCACAGAATCTGCATAAGCTTGCGTGCCGTAGGGCTGGAAGGCTCCTTTAGCCTGACTGTTAAAGGTCCGCTGGATATCGAGAAGACCCCAGACAGCCAGATCCCAGTACATGATCATCTCAGACTCATTGGCTGATGTAATCCTGAAGTCATAGTATTCATCCAGTCCCTGGTCACCTGAGAGTAGTCTCCTGATTAAACGGAGGACAGCCAGTGTATCTCCATTTTCCGGGGTTTCCTGGTATACCCAGTAACAAAAATGATGATTATAGGAAGCGTAATCAGGGCTCAGGTCCACATCATATGTACCTTCTTCATTGAACCTGAAAATCTTTGCTGCATCTTGAGGAGTCAGCACATCCTGTCCAAGCCATTCTTCCGCAGTGATCTTCCAGTCGTATTTCAAGAACATGCCTGGAATGGAAAGATTGGTAGTTACAAGGATTGCTGCCGTGGCTGATACACCCAGGTCATCAGTCACCTCAAACTCAAATCCAAGAGTTCCCAGATCATCACCCTGTTCAAGCACATAGGTAAAAGCATAAGTGAAGGTTTCCCCGGCCTGAGTCAGATCGCCTGTGACATTCACAGCATCTGATCTAACCTGGTCCACAACTTTGTAATAAACTAGTGTGCTAACCTCCTCAGCTTCGATGGTGACTGTAGCTGTGACTGTTTCTCCAATGTCGTGCGGGCCGGTTTCAGTCGGATTCAGTGTAATAGTGGTTACGGTCCTCTCTGGATCTTCTTTGCAGGAAACCATGCACAAGGATAGGACAATGGTAACCATCGCAAAAATAAATAGGAAATTGTGTGCTTTTTTCATAAACAAGTTTTTTTTGTTTGCATCTTTATGTCCATATGTATGAACATATATTGTTTTTGTAAAAATATACTAATTCTAAGATAAATGCAAATTCATTGTCATAATAGTGTCACCGATCCAAAGTGATCTTTAAACACATTACTCCATATCCGGGCAGTTCGATCAGGTTCCTCTTTTTTTCTGAAGTGTATCTTCCTGGATCGCAGCACTGTATATCCAAACCCTGTCCATTCCTGGCCACGATTTCAGCTGATCCTGAAAGCGCAGCCGGATTATATAAACGGACCATATAGTATTCTCCATCAGGACCGCTTGACAGAGAAGTCACCAGCAATTGTCTGCCGGAAATCCCGAAAGGCAGCGCATAAAGGGGTGAGAAAGTGTCAACTTCCAAAGCAATCAGGGGCTGGCAATATTCCCTGGCAGTCTTCTCGGCCCTGGCACCCCGATAGCTGCCACTATGTGGGGCAAGATAGTATCTGAAGTTTGCTGTACCTTCCTGGAAAGCCTTGTAATTCACTTCCCAGTGATTATTCATGGTCCATGAATAGAAAGACTGTCCTGGATCTATGGATTCATTCCACCAGGGCCGAATCCCCATTCGATCAAATTCAGCCATGTGCTCGCTGTCTCCACGGCCTTTGCCTATCAGCACCAGAGGACTGAATTTCACCATGGGTGCATCTACGCTAACCCAGGTAACTCCGAAATTCTCATTGGAAATGTCCATCCAGCGCTGTACAGGATAGTAATTCCGGTTCGCACCGGGTAGCTGATCGTGCTCAGGCCTCACAACTCCCCAGGGGATATCTATCCGGGCAGCACCTCCGGGGATAAGCATGGGGAATGCAAAATACACTCCTTCCGGCTCCAGTTTCCTTTGCTTGTCAAGGGTATTGAATATCTCCATACCAGGCTTTCCGGCCACCAGTCTGATCCTCCTTGTCAGCCAGTTGCATCCGGGAGCAGAAGAATCGATCCTCAATACCCCTACCAGGGGACCTGCTTCCTCCACAGAGATGGTAACCTGACCTTCCACTCCATGGGAACCCTTGCCTGTCACCCTTCCCTCAACGTACAGGTACTCATTCAATTGATGAAGCGAGGTATCTACAAGTTCATATTCCCTTTCCCCGAATTGGATACTGGAAATGGAACCTGTTGAAGGATCAATCTTTACCTTCAGGAATTCATTGGAGATCTCTTCCCTGGCTATCCTGATCCCGGAACCTTTCCCGGGTAAGCCCTCTTCTACAAAAAACCTGCGGCTGCTGAAACCCGGAATTTCCTTAGCAAAGAATGCCAGTTCACCGCTATGTAGGCGCTGAGAGCTCAGGACCTCTCCCTGATCATTCACTACCCTGTCTCCATTCCCCGACTGCGCTGGCGACAGTATTACAAGGTCACTACGCTTCCATGAAGAGGTGTTGAATACATCAATGATCCCGGATCCCGATCTTTCAATTTCCCCTGTAAGCTGCTCTCCAAGTTGTCGCACAAACTTCTGTGCTTCCAGGGCAAATTGCTGTTTATAGCGCTCCTGGCTGATTGTAAAGGGATCATAAGGATCGGATTTGCTACAGTAAGCCCCCCAGGTATGTTCATCATACATAATAATCCTGTTCCAGGCACGTGCTATTTCATCCTGATCGAGCATGCCCGGCCTGACCATGGCTTCAAGGGCCCTGGTTTGAAGAAGTTTTTCCCCCGCTTCCCTGCTCACCGCCAGGTCCGATGCAGTAGATGCAGCTCCATCCTCCCAGTAAGGGGTCAGATCTCCGCTGAATGCCGGTATGCTATCCCCGTACTTCTCTGTGAATGATTCGTAGAGACGGCTGTTCGTACTGATAATGATCCGGGGAAAGGCATATTTCTCATTCCAGGCCTTCACCTTATATGGAAGTTGTGGATCGGGATGCCCGTTATCCCCTCCTATCTCATAACGGAGCATGGCAATGTCATAAGGAAATCCGGTACGCTCAAGGTAATCCAGAAACCTGGGAACCCTGTTCATCCCCTTATCCGGGTACCAGAAATATATGTACGCGTGTGAGGCCATCCATGTGAGTACCTTACTGTGCCCGTCCGGCCCGTACCAATAGAATGGTTTGTCTGCCCATTCATATAGGTAACCCAATTTGTGGTTGTTATTGGGAGCCATGTTGAAGAATTTAATTCCCTGATTTGCCAGGCTTGTCACCAGCCCCCAAGAATAGCCGGGGATATCTGATCCAATGGCCGTTCTGACCGGGATTCCGAATTTGCTTTCAAATGTTTTGGCAGGATTGACTAACTCAAACAATTCTTCACCGCTGGCTAATCCGCTCAAAAGGTGGACATAGAAGGCATCCAAATGAATGGATTGTTCTTTGAGTGCATTTAAAAAACGGATGGAATCCTCCTCAGATGCAATGCGAAAAAACTCATCAATTGCCCACATTCCTTCCGGATGCCACCTGAAACGAGCTTCATCAGGCAGATGCCTTGTTTCATCGATCAGGTCCAGTGCCTGAAACAGGTATCCGGTCTGCATCTTCAACACCTCCTCCTGGGTATGTGTAAATCCAATATCCAGGTGTGTCTGATGGATCAGATGAACTTCCCACCGTCGAACCGGATCAGCCACAGCCCCTGTCAGTGCCAGCACGCTGTCTCCTTTTCTTAATTCTATGACCAGTTCATGGCTTTTATCGCATTCAGGTATCCACAGCTCTGCCCGGTTCATTCCGGGCAAGAGGGTGATTCCCCGGGATCCCATAAGCTCCTCACTGGCTCTCTTCTCAGCTGGTACATAATTCAGGACAGCAGTCTGAGCTTCTCCCAGATGTAGTATTTCCAGATCCAGGGGTTGAAGCAAAGTGTCCTCCCCTCTCATTAACAGCTGTCTTTGGCGAACAGAACGGATGATCGTACGCCCTTCCGGTCTGCCGGCCTTTACTCCTTCACAAACCTTGAATCCCAGTGCATCCCAGAGCGCCCAGGAGCCCTCCGTGGAGGTGATCTTGATGCTGTTTTCACCCTTCTGTAATTCGCTGGATGGAATCAGAAATGTGGCTTTATGCTCCTTCCCGGATCCTTTTTCCGCCGACATACGCCAGTCATTATTTCCAGCCGGAGTCTGGTGCATATAAACCATTTCATTTATCCGGATTTCCAGACGGGGAGGTTTAAAGGAATGGGTATCCAGAAAATCCAGGACCAGCATGCAATTGCCTTTTCCCGCGATTTCGCTAAGAAAAAACAGTATTTCAAAAGATTGTGAGCCGGGTCCGGCCCATGTATCAAGCTTTCCAGGAAGTATGTAAGGCCAGGAAAGGGAGGGTTCTGTGAAGCCAACAACGTGTATTCCGGGTTCCTGATACAGGCTTGAAAGATTCGGCGCCAGGCTGAATTCCCGGTTACTGTCGTCAAACTCGCCCAGGCACCACAACCAAGTCATTTCTTGTTCATGTCTTGCCGTAGCACCTCCTGTCGCCAGGGAAGGCATACTCAACAAGAACAAAAGAAAGTATAACTTCGCATGCATGGCCAAAGGATAATCCCAAGTACAATCGAAAGATAAGGAATTCCACACTCATCTTGTAGAAAAACCTGAAACAGGCTGAAGCCCGGACATGAAAACCCGCATAAGTATCACGCCATCGATTGATTGTAAGTTTTCCCTGCATTTACTATTCCTGCCTCAAGTAGAAAGGATTCTAGCCTGTGGGGTTCCTTAAGGCTCAGGGCTGCAAATACTCTTTCCAGAAAAATGCTTATACTTAGGATTGATATGAGAACAATAACTATACTTGGCCTGGTGCTTATTACCAGTGTCCTTTCAGCGCAAAAGCCCAATGTGCTTTTTATTATTTCCGATGACCTGAATACCAACATCGGACCCTACATGGAAATTGCAAACCATACTCCCCGGCTGGACCAGCTGGCAGCTGAGGGTGTTCGCTTTACCAGGACCTATTGTCAGTTCCCCCTGTGTGGTCCATCACGTGCCTCCCTGATGAGTGGACTCTATCCCGAAACCAACGGTGTCTTAAATAACTATGACCAGCCGGGAAGTTACCGGGCAAAAACCCCAGGTCTGTCCAATCACCCGTCTCTGGCAGGATATTTCCGTGAACAGGGGTATTATACGGCCCGTGTCTCCAAGATATATCACATGGGAGTGCCGGGAGGTATCGAACGGGGTGATCCGGGTGGAGACGATCCCGATTCCTGGGATTACTCCTACAATGTATTGGGACCCGAAACCCTTAGCCCTGGAACACTGGAGCTGCTTTCCCCTGGTAATCTTCATTACGGTTCAAATTTCGCACGCATGATCCTTGAGGACGGTACGGAGATGACCCAGACCGACTACATTGCTACCAGTCAGGCAATTGCCATACTTCAGAGCCGCGCCGGGGTCCAGACTCCAAAGGGCACCAACAAGCAAAAAGTCAAACCCGAGGCTCCTTTCTTCCTGGCAGTAGGACTGGTGCGACCCCATGTGCCCCTCATAGCCCCTGAGAATTGTTTTCTACCCTACCCGGAGGAGGAAGTAATACTTCCCCCTGTGAAAATTTCTGAAAATGTTCCGGAGCCCGCCCTGCGAAGGCAAAATATGAAGATCTGGGAAATGAACGATCTGCAGAAAAAACAAACCATCTCTGCCTATATGGCCAGTGTCCGTTTTATGGACCAGCAGGTGGGCAGGCTGCTTGATGCACTTGACCGTCTGGATCTCAGCGAAGAAACCATAGTGATCTTTGTTTCGGATCACGGTTACAACCTGGGGGAACACGATTGCTGGTCAAAGGTAAGCCTGTGGGAAGGAAGTGTTCGGATTCCCTTGATTATATCTTATCCTGGTAGTAAAGAAAGCCACGGAAGTACCTGCGAATCCATCACAGAGCTTATTGATCTCTATCCTACCCTGACCGAGCTATGCAGTTTACAGGAGGAGCAGCCCGAAATATTGCAGGGGAATAGCCTGGCCGCTTATATCCATGGAGAGAATCCCAAAGAGGAGCTATCTCTTGCCTACACTATAAGCTATGGAGGAAGTGGTGCAAGCATTCGTACCAGACAGTGGAGATATACCCGCTGGGGTGAAGAAGTTGAAATAGGGAATGAAGAACTCTATGATCACCTGAAGGACCCAGAAGAACACAGCAACCTGGCAAATAAGCCTGAGATGAAAGACCTGCTAAGTGAACTCAGAGAACAGTTTGAGCAGGCCAGAACCACTGCTCGCAGCAATTCTTACTCAAAAGGCTTGTAGTACCTCACGTAATCTATCTCATACTGAAGTGGAAGCGCATTGGTATCCACTCCTTTCTGTCCTCCCCAGGTTCCGCCGTAGGCCAGGTTTATTAAGAGGTAGTGAGCTTTGTTAAAGGGCCAGGTATCGTTATTTCCGGCACCATCATTTTCAAAGGAGAAGTATAGCGAATCGTCCATAAAGAAATCCATATGGTCCTCAAACCACTCCACAGCATAGAGATGGAAATCGGCCCAGGGTTCTGCCACTTCTATCTGATCTCCTTTGTTAGTTCCAATGGAATGATTGTAGGCCTTGGTGTGTATATTGGCATGGATCCGGTCCGGATCATAACCCACATGTTCCATGATATCGATCTCCCCGCAGGCTGGCCAGCCCAGTTCACTCCTGTTGGTGCCCAGCATCCAGATGGCCGGCCAGGTACCCAGAGCCGAAGGAATCTTCGCACGAACTTCAATCCGTCCGTAAAGGAAATCCTTTTTCCCAAATGTATTGATGGAAGCTGAGGTGATGGAATCTTCCCCTTCCAGGAGGGCGGTGATCACACATACCCCATCCTCAACTTTCACATTTTGAGGCTGATTGGTATAATATTGAAGCTCCTTGTTCCGGATAAAGCCAAGTTCGTAATCCCAGATCTGGGAATTGGGTTCCCCGCTGTATTCAAACTCCTCGGACCAGACCAGGTCCCAGGCCTTTTTTTCACTACACCCCTGGAACAGGGCAATAGTAAAAAGTACTAAAAGGAAGCTCCGAAAATGATTCATGTTTTGAGTTTTTACAAGTAATTCAATGCTTGATTATCTGCAAATTAACAAAAGTCTTTCCTATATTTATAAGGCATCTCATTTTATTCCAAAACAAAAGAGTGAAATCATGAGACCTAAGCTTACACCTCTACGAATCCTGGCTCTTACCCTCTTGTTCATTCCTTTTTCCAATCTGAACGGACAGGTAAAAATCTGGGAGGAAATGCTTAGCCTTCCCACCTATGAGCCAAAAGCAGCTGATAAGAATCCCATGTTCTATGTACCCAATGCTTACCAGGGTGCCAAGCGGGTACTCTACCCCTATCCATTAATGGATAATCTCTCCACTGAGAAAAGTGATCGGGAGCACAGGGCCGTGTACCTGGAAAATGAATATATAAAACTTTGTCTTCTGCCGGATATCGGGGGACGCCTCTTCTATGCCACCGACCTTACCAACAATTATGAGATATTCTACCGCCAGCATGTGATCAAACCTGCTAATATTGGAATGCTTGGTGCATGGATTTCCGGGGGA
>Ga0209013_10000601_pt1 | contig 32546 bp, 29 predicted proteins | sample Cruoilmetagenom2_FD_187291 | JGI IMG/M metagenome (GOLD analysis project Ga0209013, IMG submission 187291) | Oil polluted marine microbial communities from Coal Oil Point, Santa Barbara, California, USA - Sample 2 (SPAdes) (version 2) | ecosystem: Environmental > Aquatic > Marine > Oil seeps ...
TCTAGGTTGAAATTAAAAGTTTCTATCGGGTTCATTTCCAACTTAAATCACTCCTTATTTTATTAATATTTCCAAAATAACTTTACTTCAACCAATTCTTCTAAAACTTACAGTATCAAAAATATTTAAGTCATACATAAGGCAGGGGGCTGGATTAATCAATTCGATTTTAGAAGATGACAATGTCGAGTAGTTAGTGGGAAGTTAGTAATAAATGGTCTTGAAATAACAATTGAGTCATAGTATATATAGTATAGAAACCGGTTTATAAGAATTTTCTAAAAATTCATTGATTTTATTCTAGAATCGATTATAATGATAATTGAAAGCGCTTTATTATAGAAATACTAAGTTTATCGTATATTTTTTTAACCTTTACGGAAACCGGTTTCTATAAATAGAGTGATTATACTGACACCGAAGATGCGGAGCTTGATGGAGTAATAAAAGATTGGAGGGTGCGTTGGGAGTAGGGGGTTTGTTGTATGAAAACTATTAAACTATTAATCTTAGGGGGAAATCATAATGAAATTTAAAAAACTGCTAATCGCTTCATTATCCATTTTGGTTTTGTTATTCGTTGCAGCATGTTCCGATTCTTCATCTGATGATTCGGGTAAAACAGCAGATGGTGAAGAAAAAATAACTCTAAATTTCTGGATGTTCGGTGCTACTGGTTATGAAGAACTTGTTAAAGAGTACGAAAAACAAAATGAAAATATTAAAATTAAAATAAAAACATCGGAAACTGCTGATCATCACAATAACTTATTTACTGCACTTTCTGCTGGTAGTGGGGCACCCGATATTGCTGCACTTGAGCTTGACCAGCTGGATCGTTTCCGTGATGCACAGGATCGTTTTGTGAATTTATATGATATGGGTGCGAACGACATAAAAGGAGAATATTTGGATTGGAAATGGGAAATTGCCGAGAATGACAATGGGGAGTTTTTAATGGGCCTTCCAACCGATATTGGTCCTAAGGGTCTTTACTACAGATTAGATGTATTTGAAGAAGCAGGCTTGCCTACTTCCCCTGAAGAAGTTTCTGAATTGATAGCAACTCCAGAAGACTTCAAGAAAGCTGCAATTCAAATAAAAGAAAAAACAGGTAAGCCGATGGTTGCTAGTATGGAAATGATGTACCGCGCACAACTAGATGCTTTAGAAGAAAGTTATTTTGACAAGGATGGTAATTTGTTGTTAGAAGAAAGTGATAATGGGGTTAAAGAAGCTTATGACTTAGCAATCGATATGAATGAGCTTGGTTTAGTTGGAAACTATGCAATGTGGTCTGCTGAATGGGCAAATGGTGTGGATGATGGAGATTTTGCAGTGGAATTAGGTGCAGCTTGGTTTAAAGGTTGGATGGAATCGAATGCACCTGAAGCTACTGGTGAATTTAGTATAGCTACATTACCGACGGAGTACAGTGGAAACTGGGGTGGTTCTTATATCTCAATCCCTAAAGAAACAAAACATGCAGAAGAAGCATATGAGTTTGTAAAATGGTTGGTTTCACCTGAAAATCAATTAAATTCATTTAAGAGCAATGGTCTATTCCCTTCTGCTCCTGCTGTATACGATATGCCTGAATTTACAGAAGCAAGCGATGAGTACTTCGGTGGACAGTCAACGCAAACAGTATTTGCTCAATCTGCCCAAAAGATTGGGAAAGTATATAAAGGTAAAGATTACACAAGCGTTCATGATGAAATTCTTGCAGCTTTAGTTAACTCGCAGGCTGGTGCTGATCCGGAGAAAGAATGGACGGAAGCTATCGAACGTATTAAAACTAAACTAGATCGCTAAAGTCAGGAAGGTGTTTAACATATTCAGCGGGTAAAACCGCTGAATATACTCTGTATGTGAGTAGGGGGACGAGTGTATGGTTTCTTTAGATGAAAAACAGCAAAAGGGACGAAGAAAAGGTTTTTCATCCCAAGATATGAAAGAGATGCTTTCAGGGTATTTATATATATCCCCATTCTTTATCATTTTTGCGATTATTGGTCTGTATCCGGCAATTTTTAGTTTAATCCTCGCTTTTCAAAAATGGAATGGTATGGGGGAAATGGAGTTTGTCGGTCTAAGTAATTTTCAAGTAATACTAAGTGACCCGCTATTTTGGAAATCTGTTTATAATACAGTCATTCTAGGTCTGATGGGTACTGCTCCTCAGCTTGTTATTGGATTGATTATAGCGTTTTTATTGAACTTGTCGTATTTACGATTTAAAGCTTTTTTCCGAGTAACTATATTCATGCCATATATTACTTCTATGGTAGCAGTTGCTTTAGTGTTTAGTGTTTTTTTTAGTAACAATGAAACTGCATTAGTGAATTATATTATAGGATTGTTTGGCTTTGATCCAGTGAGTTGGAAGACCTCTGAATGGGGTGCGAAGATTGCGATATCCACCATGGTTTTTTGGCGCTGGCTTGGATACAACACGATTATTTACTTAGCAGGTATGCAAAGTATTCCAAACGAATTATATGAAGCATCTAGAATAGATGGAGCTAGCATTTTCCAACAGCTTCGATATATCACAATTCCGTTATTGAAGCCATTTATTTTATTGACTGTCTTCTTTTCAACAGTTGGAGCGATGCAATTATTTACAGAGCCGACTGTATTCTTAGGCAACACTGCTTTTGCAAGGGATGAAGCAATGACAGTTGTAATGTATTTATATCGTGATGCATTTAAGTTATCTTCTTTTGGAACAGCATCTGCAGCTGCTATCGTGTTATTATTCTTCATTGTTGTTGCATCTGCAGTTAATATGTTACTGACAAAAAGGCTTGGAAGGGATAGGAGGGAAGCGTAGATGAAAGGTGATGTTGGTACTAAAAAGTGGGGCATTGGGCGTATTGGAATGTACTTGTTTTTAACAGTAATATCCCTATTCTCATTATTCCCTTTTTATTGGATGTTTGTTATGTCAACGAGTCATAGCTCTGCATACAATTCGATACCTCCAGCAATGGTTCCAGGTGATCAGTTGAAGGAGAACTTCCAAAAAGTATTGGATATGATTCCATTTTTTCAATCAATGTTTAATACACTAATTGTCTGCCTTACGGTAACGATTGTCGTATTATTTATAAGTTCTTTAGCTGGCTTTGCATTTTCGAAGCTAAAATTTCCTGGGAAGAATATTCTTTTCTTCGCAATATTATTCACTATAATAATTCCACCGCAACTTGGATTAATACCACAGTATTTATTGGTTGCGAAGGCAGGATTATTAGACAATTTGTTTGCAGCGATGGTATTGTTTTTCTTAAATCCTTTAGGGATATTTTTAATGAGACAATACGTGACCGAATCGGTACCAGAGGAATTGATTGAAGCAGCAAGATTAGACGGGTGTTCGATTTTCAGAATATATCGCAGCATTGTATTACCTATTATTTTACCCGCTTTTGCAACACTTGGAATTATTGTGTTCACCTCCGTTTGGGGAGAATTCTTATGGCAATTTACGGTGCTTAGAGATCCAGAATCTTACACAATACAAGTAGCTTTAGCATCATTGAACAATACATTTAAAGTAGATTTTGGTATGTTATTATCCGGTGTATTCTGGGCTACAATACCACTTCTAATCGTATTCTTGTTGTTCAATAAATTGTTTATATCTAGTATAGCCGAGGGATCGGTTAAATAATTGCGATCAGCACATGGAATATGAGGGATATAAAATGACTTTAACTATACGTGATATTGCTCAGATGGCCGGTGTCTCTAGGGGGACCGTCTCTAAGGTGATTAACAACTATGATGGTGTAAGTGAACAAACAAAGCGTAAAGTACTAAAAGTTATTGATAAAACTGGCTATCAACCTACTTTTTCTGCTCGATCACTTGCGACGAAAAAATCCAGTTTAATCGGACTGATCTATGCAGGGAAGATAAATGTAGAGTTTAACCATCCTTTTTTCAATGAAGTAATTTCATCGTTTCAAAAAACACTTGGTGCTATGGGTTACGATATTATCATTTTCTCCAATGAAATGTTTGATAAGGAGAATGTAGATTATCTTGCAAGATCCAGACATTACCGTTTAGATGGCTGTTTAGTAATTGCTGGGGAAGAAGTAGAAGAAGCTGTTTCGGAGTTAGATAAGAGTGATATCCCTTGTCTCGGGATTGATCTTGAGCTTACAGGACAGAATTCTAGCTATGTAATGACGGATAACTATAAAGTATCGCAGCTGGCGGTGGAATACTTGTACTTAAATTCTATTAGAGATGTTGGTTATATTGCAGGAAAGAAAAGTTCGGAAATTTCGAATCAGCGATTAGAAGGATTTCTGCAAACAATGAGTCAATTCGGTATTGCTACACAGCCAAGCTGGATTAAACATGGAACCTTTTTTGAATCGAGTGGCTATGAGGCGATGGAAGATATTCTACAAGGGGAATCTTTGCCAAAAGCAGTTATCGCGGCTTCTGATATGATGGCGCTGGGTGCTATGAGGGCGATAAAAGATTATGGACTTCGAATTCCTCAGGATATTCAGGTGATAGGCTGTGATGATGTAGAGGCTTGTCGTTATATGGAGCCTGCTCTCACTACTATTAAACAAGATAAGCAGAAAATTGGTAGATTGGCTGCTATTAAGTTAAATGATTTGATAAATGGAGTAACTGGCTTAAGACCGTCACTCGTAGATCCAGAACTAGTAGTAAGGAGTTCTTCGGGAATAGTAGAAGAAATGACTAAGAAACGATAAAAGAAGGGTGGGCAATAAATGGCAATTATACAATTTCCAAAAGACTTTAAATGGGGAGCAGCAACTGCGTCCTATCAAATTGAAGGTGCAACAAACGAAGATGGTAGAGGCGTATCGATATGGGATACCTTTTCTAAAACTCCGGGTAAGGTACATAATGGAGACACTGGTGATGTAGCATGTGATAGCTATCACCGGTATGAAGAGGATGTAGATTTAATACATGACTTAGGAGCGGGAGTATATCGCTTTTCTGTTGCATGGCCGAGGATTTTTCCAAATGGAACTGGAGAAGTGAACCAAAAAGGAGTCGACTATTATCATAAATTAGTAGATTCGTTGTTAGAAAAAGGCATCGAACCAATGTGTACATTATATCATTGGGATCTTCCACAGGTGTTACAGGATAAGGGTGGATGGGATAATCGAGAAACAATAGAAGCTTTCGTGCAATATGCAGATTTTATGTTTAAGGAATTCAATGGAAAGATTAAAAAGTGGATTACTGTTAATGAGCCTTGGTGTTCCTCATTCCTTTCAAATTATATTGGAGAACATGCGCCAGGTAATCAGAACCTCCAACTAGCTACGGATGTAGCACATCATTTATTAGTTGCTCATGGACGTGCCGTGAAACAATTTAGAGACGTTAAATCAGAGGGTGAGATCGGTTATGCACCAAATGTTACTTGGTTTGAACCATATAGCACGAAAGAGCAAGATATTGAAGCGTGTAATCGAGGGAACGCTTGGAATTTAGAATGGTTTTTTGATCCAGTTTTTAAAGGGAGCTATCCGCAATTCATGTTGGATTGGTTTAAAGAAAAAGGAGCTGTTCCTACTATTTTAGACGGCGACCTAGAAATAATTTCACAACCAATCGATTTTCTTGGGGTAAATTATTACACAGGCAATGTGGGACGCTACAAAGAAAATGAAGGCTTATTTGATTTGGAAAATATAGATATGGGTTATGATAAAACTGATATAGACTGGTTTATCTACCCGGAAGGCTTCTATAAGGTACTTGTCAAAATTAAAGAGCTTTACGGTAATGTTCCAATTTATATTACGGAAAACGGTGCTTGTTATAATGACGAACCGGAAAATGGGGTTGTCGCGGATCATAAACGAATCGATTACTTAAAGACACACTTAACGGCATTGAAGCGAAGTATGGACTCAGGTGTAAACGTAAAAGGTTTCTTATATTGGTCACTAATGGATAACTTTGAATGGGCTTTAGGATACAGCATGCGTTTTGGCATTGTACATGTGAATTATGAAACATTAGAAAGAACAAAAAAGGAAAGCTATCATTGGTACAGTGAAACCATTAAAAATGGTGAATTAGTACTTTAGTCGAAGTAGAGAGGAGAGCGCTAAGCAACTTAGTGTTCTCTTCTTTTTTTGTATTGATTTATTTGTTATGAAATTCATTTTACGAATTGATTCCATTACTTATTCCTTTATGTGATAATATAACGTTTAAAGGAATTTAGAAATTTTTATAGAAAGATATTGGAACAGTATGGTTAGGAGGATTTACAGGATGGAATTTTTTACTGCATTATTTAATTCGCATTATGATTTATACATTCGTTTGGGTGTAGCAACTTTTATAGGCTTTTTTATAGGCTTAGAACGAGCGATAAAAAACAAACCAGCAGGTATTAGAACCCATATTTTAGTATGTTTAGGATCGACTCTTGCAATGGCGTTGTCATCTTTAAACCAAGGAGCTTATATGGATCCGATGCGTTTAGCCGCACAAGTGATTAGTGGTATCGGATTTCTTGGAGCAGGTGTAATATGGGTAGACAAAGATAATGTAAAACGAGGCCTTACAACAGCAGCAAACCTTTGGATTACAGCATGTGTAGGGTTAACTATTGGATATGGTGCGTATGACTTAGCGATAATAACGGTTGTTCTAATGTTCATCGCAATGAACCTGCCAAAATTAGCGGTTAAAATGGGTATACTACCTGCTCGAGGGAAAGAAGAAGAGGATAGCGATGGCGAATGAATTAAATAGATATATGATAGATAAACTGTCATCACTGTTAAAAGCAGTGTAGACGGTTTTTTTTATTTCAATAAATAAATTTCAGAAGAAAGTAAGTAATAAAGGGGTTTCACACATCTTCTCGCTTGAAAATTAAATATATTCAGAAAATTGTATTGACATCTATGTAAAATTGAATAAAATAAATAATATAAACAATGTTATATTTCCTAACATCATTAGGAGAGAAAACATAACATATAGAAAAGGGGAGAGATGACAATGGAAGATGTAATGTATTTGATGAACAGCTTGTGGACGATGATTGCTGCAATTTTAGTTATATTTATGATTGGTGGATTTATATTATTAGAAGCTGGTTCGACTAGAATGAAAAATGCTGGGCATGTGGCGGGTAAAACAATATTCACGTTTGGTTTAGCTTCAATGGTGTTCTGGGCGGTGGGGTATGGATTTATCTTCGGAGGTGATGCAAACTTCTTCGTAGGAATGACAGACTTTTTCTATAGTGGGGAAATAATGGAGGGAGCAGGTCTTGCAACTACCGTCTTCTTTGTTTTCCAATTAGCATTTGCTGGTATAGCAGTAACGATTGCATTAGGTGGTTTTGCCGAACGTGCAAAATTATCTGCATATGTAATTTTCACCATTCTTTTTGGGATAATTGTTTACCCGGTAATTGCACACTGGGTATGGGGTGGAGGCTGGTTGGCTGAACATGGAAAGCAAGATTTTGCAGGTTCAACTGTAGTTCATTTAACTGGTGCGATGGCTGCTCTTGCAGCAACTATAATCCTTAAACCTAGAATAGGGAAGTTCAACAAAGATGGCTCGGCAAACAATCTTGCAGGTCATAACCAAGTCTATACAGCTTTAGGTGTTCTAATCCTTTGGGTTGGCTGGTTCGGATTTAATGCTGGAAGTACTGTATCTGTAGATGCTGCATTCTTTGGATATGTTGCATTAAATACAACCCTTGCTGCTGGAGCAGGAGCAGTTGCCGCAACGTTAATATCATGGGTAGTGTTAGGTAAATCGGATATCCCAACTATTTTAAATGGAGCTTTAGCTGGATTAGTTGCTATTACTGCTTCTTGTGCATTTGTAGATGTTTGGGCATCTGTTGTCATTGGTTTAATAGCTGGAGTATTAGTATTTTATAGCGCTAGATTTTTTGAAAAGAGAAAAGTGGATGATCCGATTTATGCATTATCAGTTCACGGGGCTGCCGGAGTATGGGGGACATTATCTACTGGTTTCTTTGCAACACCAGAGCTTGCATCCGTTGGTAAACCTGGATTATTTTACGGCGGTGGATGGGATCAATTAGGTGTTCAATTAATGGGTGTTGTGTCTTGTGGTTTGTTCGCATTCGTAGTTTCCTATGCTATTCTGTTTATAATGAAAAAGGTAATGGGCGGAATTCGAGTAACGGAAGAAGAGGAGCTTATGGGCTTAGATATGAGCGAACATGGCAACTATGGTTATCCGGAACAAATGATTTTAGAAGAGTCGAAATCTCTGAATTAAATTAAAAAAGCCTCTGAATTTAGAGGCTTTTTATATAAAAGGGCGTGTACTTGTGGAAACGTATGAATCTATTCGAGTATGGAAGGAACTAAATATTGCAAACTTCCTAGATGACATCGTTTCTCTCAATGATTTTCATGATCAGGTGATGCTAAAAGTATTGGAAGTAGCATCTAAGAAAATTGGTGCTAGTCCTGCTCCATGTGATTTTTCTTGGTTTATAACTGGGAGTGGAGGCCGTCTAGAACAAAGTTTAATAAGTGATCAGGATCATGGAATTGCTTATGAAATAGCTAATGATGAAAATGATCTGTATTTTAAGGTGCTTGGAACAGAAATTTCTTATGGTCTGTACGAAGTAGGGTATCCGTATTGTGAAGGTAAAGTGATGAGCTCCAATCCTCTGTGGTGTAAGTCAAATATTGACTGGGATACTCAACTTGCATTTTGGGTAGATGATGAAAGTTGGGAGTCCATTCGTTATCTTCAAATATTTTACGATGCCAGAGTGCTATATGGAAATGTAGAATTCATCCAACGGTTGAAAACGTATGTTCATGAATACCAATTACAACATCCGATTTTACTTAGTCGATTTACGGCCAACGTTGAATATGTAAAAAATGTAATTGGTCCAGTAGGTCAGCTATTAGTGGAAAGGCAGGGGCTATATAAAGGGTGTGTAAACTTAAAATACGCTGGATTTCTACCATATGTAAATGCAATTCGGCTCCTATCGATAAAAGAGGGAATAGTGGACACATCGACATTAGATCGGATGGCTCACCTTAATAGAATAAAAGAATATGAAGGCATATTAAAAGATACCGAAAGAAATTTTAAAGATTTATTAGTTTTTCGTCTATCATTATCTCAAGTAGAAAGCTATGCAGATACACATTATTTACAGGTTGAAAAACTTACCAAGACAGAACAGAAAGATATCAAACGTATTATTAAAGGTGGTATTAAATTACATCGTGAAGTGATTGCGATGATGAAAAAGGGTGGCCCCAATGGCATTTGAACCATTCATGCAAATACTAAGGGGTATTCAGGGGAAGCGGTCAAATATCGGGATAGGTGATGTCCAGAGCACACAACAAATGGCTTTTTTAAGAAACCTGCAAAAAGAAATGAAGAAAGAAGATACCCTAAAAGTTCCGTTAGATGAGCTGGATGTGGTAGTGTTCGATATTGAAACGACTGGTTTTAAACCAGAACAAGGGGATGAGATTATCTCCATTGGTGCAATAAAAATGCATGGTTCCTCTATCCATGAGGATGCAACTTTCTACTCGCTGATAAACACAGGAAAAGAAATCCCCATGGAGGTTGTCCATTTAACAGGTATTACAAATATGGAATTGAAGGAAGCTAGGGTATTTGGGGACGTACTTATAGAATTTCTTCAATTTGCAAAAGACTGTACACTTGTAGCCCATCATGCTAATCATGAAAGAAGTTTTATGCAATACGCTAGTACAAAGTTGTTCCGTACACCATTTAAGCATCGCATCATCGATACGTCCTTTCTATACAAAATTGCTGAGCCCAATATTCAGCTTAGCTCGTTAGAAGACTTGTGCATGTATAATGACATTCCAGTTACCGGGCGCCATCATGCATTAGAGGATGCGAAAATGACCGCCAAACTTTGGAGTATCTATATGGAAAAAGTGAAAATGCTTGGTTGTGAAACATTACAGGATGTATATGATCGGTTTGCAAGAATCTAAAAGTACTACAGGGGAAACTAGGCCTGTAGTGCTTTTTATGTATGTGGGTATAATATCCTTTTCCAACTAAAGCTAGCTGGAGCTTCGTTGCGTTCTCTAAGGAATTAAAGTTACTGGAAACTTTTTAGCCGTTTAAATCTATAAAGACTGAAGTAAGCAAATATGAATAATATGCTCTACTCCATAAATTGTAAAAAACAGTTAGAATAACTTGTCCTTAGCGAATGAAAGTTAGTTCTTTTTTAATAGGTATCTTGAATATACTTTTCTAAGCACTTGTTTTCTAAAATATTGTTTAAAGGAGAACAGCCCCTGGAAAGTATAGATCGGACATTATCTCAACAGGACACCTCTTATTTCTATCGGCGCTTTAGTAAAAGAACATTGGATGTATTTGTTAGTTGTTTGCTACTCTTACTATTATTCCCGGTTATCGCATGTTTGTCTATAATTCTAATTATTTTCACAGGTGGTCCTGTTTTTTATAAACAAACTAGAGCAGGATTACATAATCGACCTTTTATAATTTGGAAGTTTCGAACAATGCAAACAGAGGATATTGAGTCCAGCTCCCACCAATACGAATGGAAAGATGAAGTCCCACAAAACTTTTCTTTTACAACCCCTCCAACCTTAACGATTACAAAGCCGGGCAAAATATATAGGAAATATAGTTTAGATGAAATTCCCCAGCTTTGGAATGTCTTGAAAGGAGAGATGAGTTTTGTGGGTCCGAGACCAGAAATGATTGAAATCACGAATCATTATTCTCCAAATCAAAAGAAACGTTTACTAGTAAAGCCTGGTATCACAGGATATGCACAGGTGCATGGTCGTTCTGCAATTACACATGGGGAAAAAGTGAATTATGATTTATATTATGTGAAGCATTGCTCCTTGTTACTTGATCTGAAGATCGTGATACGGACGATATTTATAGTAATTACTGGAAAAGGGGCTTGGTGAACGGATCATAATTGAAAGTAAACGGGGTTTGCTAAATGATATTCAGTGGTCATGACTCTATTAGAGTAGCCTCACTAATGTATTTGGAATTTAGCGGTCCCTTATTCTAATTTATATCCAATGTTCTCAAGGTAGGAAGTTGTACAAGCTTTTGGCATATTGCTTTGTATAGATACTCGTAGGGAAGGGGTCTACTTAATATGGGCTTGATAAAGTCAACATGAACTATAGTATCAGTCTACGGCAAATATTTGCAGTAATAAAAAATTATTGGTTCCGAATACTAATATTTATTTTATTCATAACTTGTTTTGGAGGAGGTATTGGACTAAGCATTCCCAAAGTATACGAAGCAGATATGGATATCCTTGTTAATTACTCCACAACTACAGAAACAGGCGTCTCCATCAATGAAATCGACATGAACTTACGTCTAATTGAAACTTATAAATATTTATTAACTACAAATAAAGTATTAGAAAAAGTAAATGAGTCCATGGATAACAAAGTAAGTTTAAATGAGTTGAAAAATAAAATAACCATAACCTCCAGTGACCAGTCACAAATAATGACGATTCAAGTACAGGATGGAACAGCAAGAAGTGCAGTTGACTTAGTAAATATAGTAGCAAATATATTTCAGAAAGAGATTAAAAATTTAATGAACATGGACAATTTAAATATCCTAGGGGAAGCAACGATTAAAAATAATACAAAGGTAATTACTCCACATCCTGCGTTTTATTTCTTTATATCTTTTTTCTTAGGAACACTTATTTGCTTCGTTTCTTTAATTATTAAAGAAATATATTTTACTATTTTAAATCATGAGGAATTAACAGAAAAGCATCTCAATTTACCTAGTATGGGATCCATTCCAGTCATAAAAGACCAATTTAACAGATTTGAGTTATCTATTGAGTCCTTTCGGAACATACGAGCAAATATACAATTTCAATTAAATGAACAAAATATTAAATCATTTGTAATTACAAGCTCACTTGCAGCGGAAGGAAAATCATTCATCAGTGCAAGTTTAGCAAAAACTTTTGCAATGGATCATCAAAAAGTTGTTTATATTGATGCAGATTTACGTCGACCTATAGGTAGGAAGATATTTAATATGAAAAAACAAGCAGGTATTACATCTTTTGTAGCTGGGCAGGCGAAGCTTGCAGATATTATTCAACTTACAGAGTTTGAGAATCTGTCATTTATCGGAGCAGGACCTTATCCTCCGAATCCTACTGAAATTTCTTCATCTAATGAGATGAAAACATTGATCAACGAATTAGAGAAACAGTTTGATGTCATTATCATTGATAGCCCACCACTGATAGTAGCTGATGTGCTTAGTTTAGTGGATATAACGGAAGGCTGTCTGCTCGTCATCAATGGTAGTAAAACAAAAAAGGATACTGCAAAGAAAAGCTTAGAGAAGCTTCATAAAGTACAAGCTAATGTACTAGGAACAGTTTTAAATAGAAATAAATTCCAACAGAGTCGTTCAACTGACTATTACTAAAGGAGCCGAGACAAATGCTAGTAGATATTCATAATCATATTTTACCAGGTTTAGATGATGGTGCAGCAACTGTAGAGCAATCGTTGATGCTTATATCTGATGCAGCAGCTAATGGAATAAAACATATTATCGCAACTCCACACCAAGACGAATCATATAGAAACAAATCATCAATTGTCTATTCTAAGGTAAGTGAAATGAATGCATTATTACTAGAAAAAAATATTCCAGTTAAGTTATATGCTGGTATGGAAATATTATTGTATGAAGGTATATTAGATAATAACTTATTAACCTTAGCAAATACCGGGAAGTATATTCTTATTGAATTACCTAATAATCACTTTCCTCCTTATCTATTCGATGTATTATATAAGTTGCAATTAAAGGATTTAATACCAATCATTGCGCACCCGGAAAAGAACCCAGTTCTCATGAAGAAAAAAGATAAAGTATTAGAAATTGTAGCAAGAGGTGCACTATTACAAATTACAGCTGGAAGTGTACTTGGAAAGAATGGAAGAAAAGTTAAAGCATTTACTAAACAGCTACTAAAAGAAAACCTTGTTCACTTTGTTGCGTCAGATGCACACAGTCTAAGGAAACGACCTTTTCTATTGGCCAAAGCGTATGAGTATATTGAAAGTAGGTATGGTACTGATTTAGTAGACTATTTTAAAGAGAATGCAAAACATGTCTTAAATGGTAGCGAGTTTTACGCATGGGAGTCAAAGAGACGTTAAGGAAAAATTATAATTGAGGAGAAGACAATGACGGAGAGAAGTAATAATTGGTTATCCTATTTTTTGTTTTTTTCATTGGCAGTCAGCTCCTTCGTGGTCATTGAACCGTCTCCTTATGATTTACTTATAATTCTGCTTATCGGGATAGGCTTTGCTTTCTCTATTTATAGCTTTTCCAAGGAAATGGTTTTTCCAATAATAATTCTCTCTCTCTTTTTGATGAGTAACTTATTATCTTTATTTTTTATTAAAACTATTGGACCTTCTATTTTCTTTACAGCAATTACATTTTACTTAGCGTTAACATGGATTGGAATAATTGGGCTGAGTGAACGTATAAATCAAACACGTCTGCAATTTATAATGCTTGGCTATTTACTATCTGGAATTGTCTCAGCAATAATTGGGATTCTAGCTTATTTTAACCTTATACCTTTTAGCGATTTATTTTTAATGTATGGAAGAGCGAAAGCGCTTTTCAAAGATCCTAACGTCTATGGACCTTTTTTGGTAATGCCAGCTTTATTCTCCTTAAGTATGACTGAACGAAAGAATATGCCAATAAAGAAAAGAGTCTTTTACTATTTTACCTTTCTATTATTAATAACCGCCGTAATTATTAGTTTTTCTAGAGCGGCTTGGGGAAACTTATTTATCTCTCTATTTATCTATCTATTCCTATTTAAAATAAATCTATTTAAAAGAAGAATTCATACTGTTTTGTTTATAGTAATTGTAGGAATTCCTGCCATACTCTTTATCATTCAAACTCCTTTGATCCAAGACTTATTAATATCTAGATTAAGTTTTCAAAATTATGATAATGATCGATTTGGAACGCAACTTGCGGCATTTGAACGTGGAATCTCTAATCCTTTTGGTATTGGAGCAGGTCAGTCAGAGAGCACCTTTCAATATTCGCCACATAGCCTTTATGCACGAGTGTTTACAGAGAACGGGGTAATCGGAATTTTATCCTTCATTATTTTTCTTAGTGCAAGCATGTTAAAAGCACTGTCCAATTATTGGGGATCGTCACGTGAAGAGGGAGTTTTATATTTGGTTATATTCGCTAGTCTAGGAGGGTTAGCATTTAATAGTATTTTTGTAGATACATTGCATTGGAGACATTTTTGGTTGCTACTAGCTTTAGCTTGGATTCCATTAAAAGAATGAAGAAATGAGTGGTGGATTGAGTATCTTAGTAAGTGTCAACTGTACTACTTACAATCATGAGGATTTTATAGCTGAAGCAATTGAAAGCTTTGTAAATCAAATAACCAATTTTAAGTATGAAGTTCTTATTGGGGAAGATTGTAGTACTGATAATACTAAAAAAATAGTAGAACACTATGCAAAGTTATATCCAGATAAAATTAGAATAATAACATCTTCGACTAATGTTGGAGCAAGAAAAAATTCGCAACGACTTATTCAATACAGTAAGGGGAAATATATTGCTGAATGTGAAGGGGATGATTATTGGACAGACCCTTTAAAATTGCAACTGCAGGTAGACTATATGGAAATGAATCCAAACTGTACCTTATGTTTTCATGCTGCTGAAATTATTCAGGCACCTAGTAGAAAAACTGACCGATTTATTAAACCTTATCCTAGTGATCAAGTTAGTCCAATAGAAGATATTATTATTGGTGGTGGAGGTTTTTGTCCTACTCCATCGTTATTTTATCCTAAAAACCTAATGGAAAATCCACCGCCTTTTTATGAATCAGCCCCAATAGGTGATTATCCAATGCAGATGCTACTTGCAAGTCACGGTTATGCATATTATATGGATAAAAGCATGTGCGCATATCGTAGTGGTGTTGAGGGTTCGTGGACAACCCGTATGATCCTTGGCAATGATATTAGAGAAAAGGTAATTCAAATAAATAAGGGTATTATTGAACTGCTAAGTGGATTTAATGAATACTCCGAATCCAGGTACGTCAATGAAATAGCAAAGGTTCAAGAAGATTTAGAGTATGAATTATTTATTCTTGAAAAGAAAAGGGTTAAAAATAAAAATATATCTAACTATACTTTCATGTACAAAATAAGTGTACATATTAAAGTATTTCTACGCTGTAATTATCCTCAGTTGTTTATGAAAATATCCAATTTAAAAACTACTAAATATATAAAAAAAACAAATGCCTGAGTACATTAGATGAAAGGTATATCCTCTTTAACGAATAAAACGACACGAGCGATTTTTTGGAGTTTCACTGAATTGATGGCAAACTATGGGGTTCAGTTTATTATACAAATTGTATTAGCTAGATTATTAGTACCTGAGCATTTTGGGTTGTTTGGAATGATTTTAGTTTTTATCGCTATTTCTAACTCAATTGTTGACAGTGGATTTACTCAAGCACTCATAAGAGATCAGCATACCACGCAGGAAGATTATTCAACTGTATTCTTCTTTAATCTAGGAGTCTCCTTTGTTTTATATGGAATACTCTTCATCACTTCTAAAGGTATTAGTGCATTTTTTGAGGAGCCACAATTAATAGAAATTATTCGAGTAGTTTCACTCGTTATTATCATTAATGCTTTTGCAATCATTCAAAGAGTAATGCTTATGAAGAAAATTGACTTTCGTACAATTACAAAAATTAGTGTCATATCATCAGCTATCTCAGGGACAATTACAATAACTGTAGCAGTGTTAGGATTTGGAGTTTGGAGTCTTATAGTGAATATGATTTCTCTGCAGCTAATTCAAACCCTGTTGCTCATTATTTATAATAGATGGCTCCCAAGCTTTATTTTTAATTATCAATCGTTTAAACGCTTTTTTAGTTTTGGGTCAAAATTACTTCTTTCTGGTCTTATAGATACATTTTATAACAATCTCTATTTTTTAATAATAGGGAAGTCTTTTCCTATTACGCAGCTTGGGTATTATACAAATGCGGTAAAAGTGAGGGATCTTGCATCTCAATCCTTAGCCTCGACAGTTCAACGAGTAACGTACCCAGTACTTAGTAGTATTCAACAGGACGAAAAACGTCTTGAGTATGGATTCAAGAAAATTATTAAACTTTCTGCATTTATCAATTTTCCTTTATTAATTGGTTTGGCTGCGATAGGGAATCCACTCTTCCTAACCCTTTTTGGAGAAAAGTGGATTCCTTCAGTTATATATTTTCAATTGTTATGTCTTGCGGGCATGTTATATCCACTTCACGCTATAAACTTAAATATTCTACAAGTTAAAGGTAGATCTGATTTATTTTTACGATTAGAAATTATTAAAAAAAGCCTACTCACCATACTAATTGTTCTTTCTTTCGTATTTAAGTTAGGAATCATTGGATTAATTTGCGCAGCTGTAATAAATTCTTATCTTTCATTACTTGTTAATATGCATTATTCAGCAAGAGAGATATCATATTCTACTAAAGAACAGGTAAAAGATCTCTTTCCAATTTTTAGTGTTTCTATTCTGATGGGTGCTATTGTATTGATGATAGGAATGATCATAACACTCGGAAGTATTCCGACACTTCTTTTTCAAATTAGTACAGGTATTGTAGCTTATTTAGGATTAAGTAAAATTTGTAAGATTCGTGAGTTGCCTCTTTTAATTGAACTATTAAGGCCGTTCTTATTTCGTCGAAAATCAAGAAAAAGTGAGGGGAATTAGTGAAGAAAGTTCTGTTCCTAGGGGGTTCAACTCAGCAATTACCTGCAATTCACTATGCTAAAAAAAATGGCTATAGCACAATTTTATGTGATTACTTAAAGGATAATCCAGGTCAATATTATACAGATAAATTTTATTGTGAAAGCACAACAGATAAAGAAACAATCTGTAAAATTGCGATGCAAGAAAAAGTTGATGGAATTGTGGCATATGCATCTGACCCGGCTTCAGCAACTGCAGCTTATGTTAGTGATAAGTTGAATTTACCGTCCAATTTATATGAATCAGTATTAGTCCTTTCAAATAAAGAGTTGTTTAGAGAATTTTTATTCAATAATAATTTAAATTGTCCTAAAGCAAAAAGTTTCAAAAGTGTTGAAGAAGCAATTGTAAGTTTAAGTGAATTTCAGTTCCCTTTAATAGTTAAGCCAACTGATTCCTCCGGTAGCAAAGGGGTGTCAAAAATTGAAAAACAAGAGGAATTATATGAAGCATTTAATATGGCAATTTCATACTCCAAGAATAAAAAGGTGATTGTAGAAGAGTTTATTGAAATGTCACATGAGTATATGGTTGGTGGGGATATTTTTGTTATCAATGGAAAAATAGAATTTTGGGGTTTATTAAATTGTCATAGAAGCATAGAAATCAGTTCCTTATTACCAATAGGGAAGAGCTATCCATTGTTGATCGAGGAAGAAAGAGTACATTTAATACATGATGAGTTACAAAAAGTAATTAGACTATTGGGTATAACAATGGGGGCATTTAATATTGAGGTAATGTTCAGTAAAGATGGAGATCCATACATTATAGAAATGGGACCAAGAAACGGCGGGAATATGATACCACAACTACTCGAAATAATTACTGGAGTAGATTTAGTTGAAGCTACCGTTGAAGCAGCTTTAGGTAAAGTTGACGAATTAAAAGTGAGGTGTTCTATCCCTTTAGATTCTTTTTTTTCAACTTATATCATCCATTCTTCTAAAGCAGGTGCATTAAAAAACATTTTTTTCTCCGAAGATATACAAGGAAATATAATAGACAAGATACTCTTTATAGAGGCAAATGAGAAGGTTGAAATTTTTGATAACTCCAATAAAGCAATCGGTATTATTTTTTTGAAATATAAAAGTTTAGAAGAATTAATCTATAAAATGACTAATATGAATAAGTTCGTTGAAATACAATTGGACCATATAGAGTAATCAACTTAAACGTGATAAAAAAGGAGCTTTAGATGATAAAAGATGAATCTATTTACATTACAAGACCATTACTTCCAGATCTAAATGATGTGTACGATCAACTAAAAGATGTTTGGGAAAGTAAATGGCTAACAAATAATGGTCCACAGGAAAACTATTTAAAAGAAGAACTAAAAAAATATTTACAAGTAGAAAATTTGACCCTATTTAATAATGGTACATCCGCATTACTTTTAGGTTTAAGAGCTTTAAATTTAACCGGAGAAGTAATCACAACACCATTTACTTTTCCTGCAACAGTCCAAGCACTCGATTGGAATAATTTAACCCCTGTTTTTTGTGATATAGATCCCACAACACTTACCCTAGACGCAGAAAAAATCGAATCCCTCATTACCGAAAAGACTTCCGCAATACTTGGTGTTCACACATTTGGTAATCCTTGCGATGTCGAAAAAATTCAATCAATAGCAAACAAATATAATTTGAAAGTCATTTACGATGGCGCACATACTTTTGGGAGCACTATTAATAGTCTTCCAGTTGGTAAATATGGAGATATGACGATGTTCAGTTTCCATGCAACAAAACTCTTTAACACTATCGAAGGAGGAGCATTGACTTTTAAAGATCATAGTTTAGTTGAAAATCTAAACCTCCTAAAAAATTTTGGCATAGCAAATCCGGAGGAAGTTGTACTTTCAGGTTTAAATGCAAAGTTAAATGAAATTCAAGCAGTAATTGGTCTTGAAGTATTAAAGTTAGTTGAAAAGGAAAGGCAGAAGAGACATGAAATAAAAATAACTTACGAAAGATACTTGAAAGATATACCTGGTATAACCGTGTTGACAAAATTAGAAGGTGATTTCAGTAGTTATCAGTACTTTGTCATTCAAATAGATGAAGCAACCTACGGTAAATCAAGGAATTGGTTACATGAGAAACTAAAGGAAATTAACGTATTTACTCGGAAGTATTTCTATCCTTTATGTAGTGACTTTGAGTGGTACAAGCATTTAGAATCTGCTCGTAAAGTAAATCTTCCAACTGCCCAAAAAGTTGTTACGCAAGTACTCGCTATGCCCTACTACGGAGAACTACAGCTTGGAACTGTGGAGAAAATTTGCAAAGTGATTCGTGGTTCTATATGAAAGGAATTATTTTAGCTGGTGGATCTGGTACTCGTTTATATCCTCTAACAAAAGCTATCTCTAAGCAAATGCTACCTGTTTATGATAAACCTATGATTTATTATCCTCTATCGGTTTTAATGCTTGCAGGAATAAGAGATATATTAATCATTTCTACTCCAAGAGATATCGAGGGGTTTCAAGAGTTATTGGGAGATGGTACTAAAATAGGAATGGATTTATCTTATGTTGTTCAAGAAAATCCGTCCGGTTTGGCTGAAGCCTTTATTATAGGAGAAAAATTTATTGGTGACTCTCCAGTTGCTTTGGTGCTTGGGGACAATGTTTTTTATGGTTCTAACTTTGGTCATAAAGTACAGGAAGCAGCAACCAACTTGTCAACCGGAGCCTTAATTTTCGGGTGTTATGTGAAGGACCCTAGAGCATATGGAGTAGTGGAGGTAGATGAAGCAGAAAATGTTATTTCAATAGAAGAAAAACCCGATAATCCAAAATCTTTTTATGCCATACCAGGTCTCTATTTTTTTGATAATAAAGTAATTAAAATTGCTAAAGACGTTAAACCTTCATCTCGAGGAGAAATAGAAATTACTTCTATTATTAATGAGTACCTTCAATTGGGAGAATTAAAGGTGAAAATATTGGGAAGAGGATTAGCTTGGTTAGATACAGGTACACATGAATCTCTTTTAGAGGCATCGAATTTTGTAGAAGCTATCCAAAATCGACAGGGTTTATATGTTTCATGTATTGAGGAGATTGCCTTTCGTAGAAATTATATATCGAAAGAACAATTACTTAGGCTTGCGGAACCGTTATTGAAGACAAACTATGGCAAGTATTTAGTAGATGTCGCAAAATCTAATAGAGCATAAAGGAGATCAGAATGAATATCTTAGTTACAGGTGGTGCAGGATTTATCGGATCAAATTTCATAAAATATATGCTATCAAAATATGATTACACAATAGTAAATTTGGATTTATTAACGTATGCCGGTAACCTCCAAAATATAAAGGATATCGAACACGATGAAAGATATCATTTCGTAAAAGGAGATATCTGTGATCGTAAGCTACTAACTAAGTTATTTGATCAATATACTATTCAAGCTGTTATCCACTTCGCAGCTGAGTCTCATGTAGACAAAAGCATTGATGATCCAGAAATTTTCTTGAAAACAAATGTGGTTGGTACACAGGCATTATTAGATACTGCCAAACAATATTGGAAGGTCAATAAATCAGATAAATATTGTCTTGAGTACAAGAAAAATGTGAAATTTATTCAAATATCTACGGACGAAGTTTACGGTGCTTTGGGTAAAGAGGGTTATTTTACTGAAAAGACAAGTCTCTCACCGAGTAGTCCTTACTCTGCCTCCAAAGCATCAGCAGACTTAATGGTGAGTGCTTATTATGAAACATACAAATTACCTGGTGTGATAACTAGATGCTCCAATAATTATGGTCCATTTCAATATACAGAAAAGCTAATCCCTTTGGTTATTTCACAGGCTTTAAATAATCTGCCAATACCAGTCTATGGAGACGGTAAACAAGTAAGAGATTGGCTATATGTGGAGGACCATTGCTCGGCACTCGATTTAGTTTTCCATCAAGGAAGAATTGGAGAGGTGTATAACATTGGTGGAAATAATGAGAAAGAAAACATAGAAACTATTAAATTCATTCTAAGTTTTTTAAACAAAAGTGAGGATTTAATCGAATTTGTTAAAGACCGTTTGGGGCATGACAGAAGATATGCCATATCTAATACTAAAATTAGTGATGAGTTTGGATGGAGTCCCTCTCATACATTCACTGATGGATTATCAAAAACAATACAATGGTATTTAGAAAACAGGGATTGGACTGTGTCCCCCATTGCTAGTATAAACTAGACACAAAAAAATTAAGATTGCTGGGGTGTATGTGTGAAAAAAATCATGTTGCTTGGTGGATCTGCTCAGCAAATTATTGCGATTAAATATGCAAAAGAACAAGGATATTACACTATTTTATGTGACTATTTAATAGATAATCCAGGACAATATCATTCTGATGAATATTATTGTGTAAGTACAACAGATAAAGAAGCGGTACTAGAAATTGCGAAGCAAAATAATATCGATGGAATTGTTGCTTATTCATCAGAAGTAGCAACAGTTACAGCAGCATATGTAGCTAACCAATTAAACTTACCATCCAATCCATATGAATCGGTACTAATTTTATCTAATAAAAATCTATTCAGAAATTTTTTAATGGATAACGGCTTTAATTGTCCAAAAGTGAGAAGTAGCCATTCAAAAAATGAAGCACAAGGTTGGCTAACAGATTTTAAATTTCCGATAATGGTAAAACCTGTAGATTCTTCAGGAAGTAGAGGAGTTACACGAATATTTTTGGAGGAAGAGTTTGATAAGGCTTTTGAGAAAGCTCTTATAAATTCCAAACAAAAACTAGTAATTCTCGAAGAGTATATTGATATGACCCATGAATGTATGATTGGTGGAGACATAATCGTAGTAAATGGAATTATTGAGTGTTTTGGATTTTTAAATGGATATCGGGATATAGAGAAAAATATATTTATCCCAACGGGTAACAGTTACCCAGTTTTTATAGAGGAAGAAAGGTTAATAATAGTACGGATGGAACTGCAAAAAGTAATAAAATTGTTGAACATAAGTAGGGGAGTCTTTAATATTGAGGTTCTGTTTGATAGAAATGGAGAACCATATATTATAGAAATGGCTGCAAGAAATGGTGGGCATATGATTTCTCAACTATTAGAAATGGCAACAGGAGTAGACTTTGTAAAAGCAACCGTAGAAGCAGCTTTAAACAATAACAATATAGAAATTGATAGTAGGCAAGTACAAAATTATTGTGCTACCTATTACTTGCATTCTTTTGAAAAAGGAAAGCTTAAGGAAATAGTATTTTCTGATGATATAAAAGAAAATATTATTAGAATAGCGATAAATAAAAAATATGGTGATCATATAGAGATATTTCATGGCCTGGATAAGATTGTGGGAATTGTATTCTTAGAATTTAATTCATTAGAAGAAATGACAACTAAAATGAAGCACATGCAAGATTATATTGATATTCAATTGATTAGATAATTTGAAATAAAAAGGGGTTAATTTATCGTTGCAAAATCTCGATAGAATAGACAATAGTAATCGGCTAGATTATTTAATGAAAGTGAATATTTTAAAAGAACGATTTGGAGATTCCTTTTATCTATTTGACGTAAAAAAATTAAGAGCAAACTATTTGAATATGTTCACAGCATTTAGTAATAGGTACAGTAAATTTATCATTGGATATTCATATAAAACAAATTATCTACCTTTCTTATTAAAAGAAGTATCTAAATTAGGGGGCTATGCAGAGGTTGTCTCTAGGATTGAATATGATTTAGCACTAAAGATAGGTGTGGATCCAAAGAATATTATTTTTAATGGTCCTTTGAAATCTCCAGATGATATTGCTTTAGCGTTGAAAGAAGGGAGCATTATTAACCTAGATTCATTTTCTGAAATTGAGATAGTAAAAGAATATATTCGGAAGGATAAAAGTATCAATTATAAAGTAGGGTTAAGAGTAAATTTTGATATCTCAATTGATGGAAAAAGCCCACTTCAGGACGGCTTTAAACAAAGTAGATTTGGTTTTTGTGTTGAAAATGGAAATTTAGATAAAGCCTTAAATGATTTAAAGCACATAAAAAATTTAGATGTGGTTGGTTTACATGGTCATTTTTCTACCCAGTTAAGAAGTATTGAGGTTTATGAGAAAATAACTCAAAAATTATGCGATCTAGCAAAAAAATATATTCCAAACACGTTAGAATATCTGGATATTGGAGGCGGATTTTATGGTAATGTACGCGAAACAATGAAAATAAATAACGTCCCTTCATATGATGATTATGCAAGTACGATTTGTTCCATTTTAAATAAAGAACAAACACATTTTCAAAACGACCCATTTTTAATAGTAGAGCCAGGTTTATCATTAGTAGTAGATACTTTTAAATTCTTTTGTAGAGTAGTCGATGTGAAGAAAAATGGTGATGAATATTTTGTGCTAGTTAATGGTAGTGTTCATAATATTAAACCTAGTATTAGTAAAAAAAACACCTCGATGGAACTTGTTAAAACTAATATAGATAGTTATCAATCAGATAGGTTTAATGTTGTTGGTTATACATGCATGGAAAAAGATTATTTAATGATTGATCATATCGGAGAAATTCCAAAAGTAGGAGATTTTCTAATATTCCACAACATGGGAGCTTACACAATAGTACTTAATCCTCCTTTTATCAAAGAGAGACCCCCAATTATTGCTGAGGTAGATAATCAATTTAAATTGGTTAGAAAGAGAGAGGAATTAGATGATTTTATAAATAGTAATGTCTATGTCTTCTAAAGTGGCTCTTGGATGTGTTGAATTATTTAATAATCTACAATGTTAACTTCTAGTATGTAAATTCAAGGGTACGAAATCTAAAATGAATAGCACTTACTCAGTAAATTTCTCCAAAAGAAAATGAGGGATGTTGATGAGAATTGTTCAACTGATCACACATATGTACGAAGTAGGGGGAGCTCAAGTACATGTTCGCGACCTTTCGAAAAGACTTATTCAGGATGGTCATCGTATTTCCATCATCTATGGTGCAGAAAAAAAACTGTCAGATGAGCTACATGTAAATGAGATTGAGTACATTCCAATAAAGCGATTAATAAGAAATATGAATTTAGTCAAAGATGTACTCGCTTTTTTTGATATTCGAAAAACAATAAAACAATTGAATCCTGATATTGTAGCTATTCATTCTTCCAAAGCTGGAATACTCGGTAGAATCGCTTGTTGGACACTTCGCATTCCTTTCGTATTTACAGCACATGGTTGGGCATTCACAGAAGGTGTAGAAAAAAATAAACAGTTTTTATATCGCCAGTTGGAAAAGTGGATTGGTAAAATAACTAAGAAAGTTATTACCGTTTGTGACTATGACAGAATTCTGGCATTACAGCATAATGTGTTAACTTATAGCAAACTAGAAACGATTCACAACGGCGTGATTGATCAAAGTAATCCGAAAAACCAATTAGCACCTAAGGAAACTGTAAAAATATTAATGGTTGCTCGTTTTGATACACCTAAAAAGCATTTAGAGCTTGTTGAGGCACTATCTCTTATAAAGGAATTAAATTGGCATATGATCTTCGCAGGAGATGGAAGATTGAAGGAGCAAGCAACTCAATATGTTCAAGAGCAAAACTTGGGGCATAAAGTGACTTTTTTAGGTAATCATTCTAACGTATCAGAATTACTAGGGGATGCTGATATATTTGTGTTGACCTCTTCGTGGGAAGGGTTGCCACTATCTATATTAGAAGCGATGTCGCATGGGCTACCGATTATCGCTTCTAATGTAGGCGGAGTGAAAGAGGCAGTAAGAAATTTTGAAAATGGTTTTTTAATTCATCAAAATTTATCCGAACTTATCGGTACATTAATCGGTAATCCTTTGGTTCGAAAACAGATGGGGAAAAAGAGTCGTGAAATATATGAAACTAGTTTTACCTTTGAACGGATGTATAGGCAAACCTTACAAACGTATAAAAATTTAATAATACTGGGGGAAAAAGATTGAAAGTACTAGTAACAGGAGCTGCAGGGTTTATAGGGTCTTATGTGGTACAGGAGCTTGTAGACCATCAATATACAGTTATTGCTTTAGATAATTTATCGAACGGCAAAAAAAGTAGACTACCTAGTAATATAACGTTCTATGAAGCTGATATTACAAATTCTGAGACGGAACGCATTTTCCATCTAGAGAGACCGGATTATGTTATTCATCTAGCTGCACAAACCTCGGTTCTAGGTTCTATGGAGAATCCAATCGAAGATTGCCAAGCCAATGTTTTAGGTACAATCAATATTCTTAAATACTCCAATCAATTTAATATAAAAAAATGTGTAATTGCTTCCTCGGCAGCTGTTTTTGGAAATCCGAGAGTTTTCCCCGTAGAAGAAGATGCTCCACTATCTCCACTTTCCTTTTATGGCTTATCAAAAGTTTCTGCAGAGAATTATGTGAAGTTATATGAGAGAATGTTCGGTTTAAAAAGCTGTATTTTAAGGTTTTCAAATGTTTATGGGCCAAATCAAGAGAGTGGGGTTATCTCAAACTTTTTAAATCGTATTTATAATGGAGAAGCTCCAATTATTCATAATGGAAGTCAAACAAGGGATTTCATTTATGTGAAGGATGTAGCCGCTGCTTGCCTTACTGCTATGGTAAGCCATGAAAGTGGTGTTTTCCATATTAGCTCAGGGATAGAAAGAACAATCAACGAAGTATCTAAGTTGATCTCACACATAACTAAAGTTGAAATAGAGCCAATTGTAAAAGAGTTGGATAGTGCTGAGATTAAACGAAGTGTTCTTTCAAATGAAAAAGCTAGTTGGGTTCTCCATTGGGAGCCTACTTACTCATTGGAAAAAGGAATAGAAGAAGTCATTCAATGTGACAGTATGGTCAAGCATTTGTAACGAAGGGAGGATTATTTGAAGCTTATAAGTATTAAATCTTATAAACATTTAGAAGTTTACGAACAGGATTGGAAAAAGATAATAGAGGATAACGAAAACACTAATCCCTTTATAGAATACGAGTTTGTATATAATTGGTGGAAAATACTAGGCTCTCAAGAGAACATAGAGATTTTAGCGGTACAGGATCATAACCGGATTATTGCTTTTTTTCCTTTGCAATTCAAAAAAAAATGGTTTGGCTATATGGCTAATTTTTTAGCTCTTGGAGTAGCGAATTATATGGATATTATAGTTAAAAAATCAGACACAAGCCGAGCTATAATGTTTGCTTTAGATGAGCTGATTAGATCTAAAAAAAGCATCGTATTCTATCTTCATGGTTTATTGGAAAGTACTAATACTCCCTATGCTATATCACAGTATTTAAATGCTAGGAATATGAAAGTACGTCACTTTTCTATAGTTACACCTTTCATTAATCTAGAGAATCTTAATCTTGATGATTATATGAAATCTCGAAAAAAACTGCATGGGATGGATAGACGGGACAAGAGATTAAGGGCATTAGGCGATGTTTCTTTACAAGTATTAGATGCAACAGAAATGGATGAAATTGTACGTCTGCATAGACGTAGATGGGAAAAGAAAAATGACACGAGTGGTTTCTCAACAGAAAGTAAGCAGAAGTTCTTTAGTTATCTAGCGGAGCTATCATCAGAAAATTTTTCAGTACGGTTAACAACATTACAGCTACAAGACGAAAAGATTGCATTCACGTATGGATTTACTTGTCGTACAAGATATTTAGGATATGTGTTAGGCCATGATTCTGATTTTGATTGTTATGGACCAGGTAGATTATTGATAAAAGAAAAAGTTAGCCAGCTAAAAACTGACGGCTTTCAAAAATTGGATATGAGCATTGGTTATGAACCCTATAAGATGGAATGGAATACAGATGTAGACTATACAAGGAAATCTATATTTTCAACAAATACCATACGAGCAAAGATTTATAGAAATATACTTTGGCTAAAGAATATACTTATTTCTAAAGTAAAAAAATATAGAGCTGTCGTTTTATTTAGAAGAAATACTATAGGGAAGATTAAATATTTTCTACGAAAAAAAGGAAGCTTTCCCTATTTTGTAAGAAGCTTTATTGGGAAACTATTTCCCTTTTTCTTTGAAAAGAGGTCATATGTAATTGGAAAATTGTCAAAAACTGCTGTAGTAGAGAATGGGCAAGTTAATTTTTCGAAAATCTCACCTAATTTAGCACTTTCATCTGGACTAGAACGAAAAGATTTCCTACAGAAAATTTATAATGGCTATGCTGGATTCTATTCCCAAGACATATTAAAAACATTTTGGATCAATGAAAATGTCATTCGATTAGATGAGGTTGAAGTAGTCATTAATCTAAAAAAGAGAAGCATTTATATTCGAGATTGGCAAAAAGAAAATATTCTTCAGATTTTGGGGTTTGTGAATCAACATTATAAAGGAAAAGATGTATTTGTTAGTGTGAATACAAAAGATAAGGAAAGTGTTAAATTACTAACGCATCTTGGGTTTCATTGGACCGAGCAAGTTACTTTTACAAGATCCCTTGGAAAATCTAAATCTAGTAGAGAAGAATTATAAAAGGAAGGTGCTCAAATAATCCTTTTAAAGCGAAAACTTATAAATTTGACCTTAGTAAATTGTTACTTTCTAAAAACGGGGGAAATTCCGTTACCACCTGCGCATCTAATTGGTTTTTCTCATGCCTATCGACCAGTTAACCAATTAATAAAGCAAACTACATTACTTATTGATTTATCAAAAAGTGAAGAACAGTTAATGAAGGACCTTCATCGTACAAATAGAAAACAAATTCGAAAAGCAGCTGATTACGATTTTCAAATAGAGGTATTAGACCGTCCAACTCTAACAAATATCCGAGAATTTCAAAAATTTTATAATGAATTTGCCAAATATACGAATACTTATAAATGTGGTGCATTCCATGTTAAAACAATGGAATTATTAATGGAATCTAGTAATTTGATAATAACCAGAATAGTAAGTAAGGGTAGTGGTGAAACCCTTGCCTATCAAGTTTATATTACTGATGAAGAGACTGCCTTTTCTTTATACTCAGCATCTCACTTTAGATTAAAGGATAATGCAATTGATAAGAGAATGTTAAGTATAGCTAGCCGATATTTATTTTGGAGTAATATTCTTTATTTTAAAAGAAGAAATAATTTAGTGTACGACATGGGTGGTTTAACAACAAATGATAATATTAGCAGTTTTAAAATGGAGTTCGGTGGTGAAATTACGGAAGTGTATTCGGGTTATGAAACAACATCACTTCTAGGGAAACTAGTACTTTTGGGGAGAACGATTAAACTGAAGAAGGGATGAGGAACTGGGAGCTCTTATTATTTCATTAGACTTTGAGCTTAATTGGGGAGTACATGATGTTTTCACAATAGAAGAATACGGAGCCAATATACTTGGTGCACGGGTAGCTATTCCACAAATACTACAATTGTTTTTAAAATATGATATCCATGCTACATGGGCAATTGTTGGCATGCTATATTGTAAGGATAAACAGGAACTTTTGTCCTATTTGTACACGATGGATATACCTTATGAAAATACTACCTTAAACCCAGTAAAGAATCTTCATATAGTAGGGGAGAATGAATCACTGGACCCTTATCATTTCGGATTGTCACTGATCGATATGATACGAGAAACATCTAATCAAGAAATCGGAACACATACATTTTCTCATTATTATTGTTTAGAAAATGGACAAAATAAGGAGCACTTTGTAAAGGATTTGAAGGCTGTTTCATCCTTAGGAAAAACAGCATCTCTGGTTTTTCCAAGGAACCAAGTAAACCCTCATTATTTACATGTATGTAAAGAGTTTGGAGTAAAGGCGTACCGAGGAAATGAAAAAAACTGGATGTATAAAGCTCATACAATTAAAGAAAATTCGTGGCTGAAACGATTGTGTCGCTTAGTAGATGCGTATGTGAATATATCTGGAAATCATACGTATTGCTTAAAAAATATCGAAACATATCCTATTATCAATATTCCGTCTAGTCGCTTTTTAAGACCTTATAGTAGTAGATTTTCTTTTTTAGAGCAACTTCGCCTTCGCAGAATTAAAAAGGGATTAACTAAGGCTGCAAAGAATAATGAACTCTATCATTTATGGTGGCACCCCCATAATTTTGGGAGAAATACAAAGGAAAACCTACAATTTTTAGAAGAAATATTGAAGCATGTTGACTATTTAAAGAACAAGTATAACTTTCAAAGTATGCATATGCGAGATGTTACGGATGTATTAAAAATTATTACTTCAAAAATAGTAACGAAAAGTTACTATTTCCCGTTCATAGTGGTTATTTAATGTTTTTAGTGGGAAGTTGTATTGCTAAATACTAATAAAGTTTAAAGAGATATTTTTCAATAGATTGATTAATTTCATATTAATATGAAAAGAGGTTCATGCATTATACATGATCCTCTTTAAGTTTAATAATTATCTCACACCATATTTCCGTTCAAGATGAAAAAGTTCTGCATCTTCGTTTCGAGTTCCTTCTATTAAATCTTTTAATATATACGAACCTAACATGCTGTATACAGTTCCATTTCCACCATACCCAAGTAAATAATAGTGATTGTTTTTGGTTGGGTGTTCCCCTATGAATGGAATATTATCAATAGATTCTCCAAAGCTTGCGGCATATGCATAGTCTATTTGAAGGTTATAGTCAGGAAAGAGCTCTTTTGCTTGCTGTAGTAAATTTTCTGCTCGCTGCTGAATGACTTCATCTGAGTCTGGTGCTTCGGGTTTGTCTTCATCCAAGCCCCCAACAACTAGTCTTCCTTCTACAGTGGAGCGAATGTATAAATAAGGTCGCTTCGTTTCCCAGATTAAGGCTTGTTCATACCATTTACTAAATTCCGGGATTACATTGCTAACAAATGCATAGGAACGGTTAATATCGGCTCCAATCCTTTTGCCTACAGGCGTTGTTTCATAGCCAGTTGTGTAGACGATGCGGTTGGCATAGAAATTCAGTCCCGAAGTACGTATATCTAAAGTGCCCTTCTCCTCAAATACATCCAAAACTTCGGTATAGGGAAATAAATGTACACCTAACTCCTCTAATTTAGTTAGTATCCCAGTTACAAACTTTAGTGGATTAATCTCCGCATCCCCATATGTGATTAATGCACAATGCTTGGAAAAAGGTAATTTTTCTGCCATTTCATTTCTTCCCCAATAGTCACAAGGAAATCCGTACTTTATTAAGGTGTCATATTCAGCTTTTATCTTTTCTATGTCATTTTCGTCGCTTGCATAACATATACTTGGTCTTCTTATGAAGTCTGTTTCTATTGGTAAACTCTTTGCAATGCGTTCAAGATCATCCATTGCTTCATAACAAAGCTGGTAAAAGCGAACAGCATCTTTTTCTCCAATTTGTCCGATTAATTCGTGTAGCATAATATCATTAGAATATTGTAATAGACCAGTATTTGCACTGGAACTGCCTGTAGCCATCTCACGCTTATCTACTATCGCTATCTTTAGACCGGCCTCTGCTAATGCAAGTGCTGTAAGAGCTCCTGACATACCAGAACCGACTATGACTACATCATATAAATCTAGTCTTTCATAAGTAGTTTTTGGTGTGAATGGCTTTGTAGTAGTAGGCCAATATAGTGATCCATTATGTATTTTCATCTTTCATACTCCATTCCATTAGTTTCAATATATATACCCATTGTTTAATAGATTGAATCTACCCGTGTTATAATAAGTAAACTTTAAAAAAAGGGTGTTTGAAATGACTCAGGAAAAACCACATGTACTAGTAATAGATGGAATGGCATTATTGTTTAGATCGTTTTTTGCCACTGCTATGTCCGGGAATTATTTTAAAAATGATAAAGGAATTCCGACCAATGCGGTGCAAGGTTTTGCTCGTCATGTACTGGCAGCACAAAATTTAATGCAGCCTACTCATATGGCTATTTGTTGGGACAAAGGAATGCTAACCTTTAGAAATGAGTTGTATGATGGCTATAAGGCAAACCGTCCCAAGCCAGCTGAAGAACTAGTACCACAGTTTGATATGGCTCAAGAGTTATCGGAGCATTTAGGCTGGATGAACTTTGGAATAGCTGGAATGGAAGCCGATGATACAATTGCTTCGATCACACATAAGTGGAAGGATGACGCGAGGTTTACTATAGTTAGTGGAGATAAGGATCTGCTTCAACTACTTGAGCCTTCCACAGAAATTGCATTTACGAAAAAAGGCTTCACTATTTATGACGTATACAATGAAGCTCGTTTCGTTGAAGAATATGGTATTTCTCCATTGCTTTTCCCAGATGTGAAAGCCTTTATGGGAGATTCCAGTGATGGCTATGCGGGAGTGAAGGGTATAGGTCCGAAAACGGCTTTACAGCTTGTCCAAAATTATGGAACTGTAGAGAAAGTTTTAGAGGCACTACCTCTTTTGAAAGTAGGTCAGCGCACAAAAATTGAGACGGACTTGGAGATGCTGAAACTTTCTAAGGAGCTGGCTACAATTCGAAGAGATGTCCCGATAGAGGTAGAGCTAGAACATTTAGTCGTAAAAGAAATCCCTTCCGCAAAATATGATTTCTTATATGAGCATGGTTATACTATTTTGGCTAGACAGCTTCAAAAATAATTATTTTTTTATCGGAGTTATTTGAACAAACGTGAGAATCGGTGCATTATCTGAATAGCGAACTCTTCTAATCTCACTTGGACGTTTCCTACCTCCATTGTCGTGGATGAACAATACCATTTCACTGTCTACTAATTCATATCCAATAAGGGGAACCCAATGGTAGGAAAATGTAAATTTTTTATTCCACTTTAGCGAAAAGTATTTATCAAATTTTAAGGCAACTGGTCTGCCGTTTTTTAATTCGTTTAGAGCTATTTGTAAAGTACACTGTTTTACTTTCCAATTCGGACCGAGCAACTTACGCATATTTCGTATAAAACAATAGGCGAATAATCCAATGCGAGTTCCTCCTAATTTTTCATATAGATCATTTGGCTGATAGGGGTTAGATTGCGGAATCAAATAATTTAACATAACGAAAGCTGTAACTGGTCCACAAGCGGAAGCACGGTATTTTGCTTGAATGGAAGAATCATATTGAGAATAACCTTGAACAGGCAGTTGTATATTCATATCCCACCTCCGAATAATAGAGTTTTCCCATCACGTCTGGGAAACTCTTTTTTTATAAATATTAGCAAAATTTATTCACTTAATTGTTGGACTATTCTATAATACAATTTAACATAATCGATCAAAAAAGGGGAAATGGTATGATTCGGTTACTACAAACAAAAGACTTGAAACAGGCAGCTGATATAGCTTCATTAGCTTATCCGGGAATGCTTATTCAAACGGATGAAAAGAAAAAAGAATTAATAGAGCGAATGGAAACAGAACAAAATGAAGATAATGGCATACAATTCTTTGGTTGTTTTAATGATCAGGATGACCTTGTAGGGATTTTTCGTGTGAATGATTTTGAAGGTAATGTAAATGGTAGGTTTCAACGCATAT
>Ga0209013_10000603_pt1 | contig 32515 bp, 34 predicted proteins | sample Cruoilmetagenom2_FD_187291 | JGI IMG/M metagenome (GOLD analysis project Ga0209013, IMG submission 187291) | Oil polluted marine microbial communities from Coal Oil Point, Santa Barbara, California, USA - Sample 2 (SPAdes) (version 2) | ecosystem: Environmental > Aquatic > Marine > Oil seeps ...
ACCTTCTGCAGCATATCCCTTTCCATTATCCATATTACCTGATGCTAATATCCAGATGTTCCAATAATCAGGATGTGATGGATCTGTTGTATTGGTTTGAGATTGATCATAAGAATAAATTCTATTCGGATCAACTCCTACAAATACCTCCCCAATACTAGCGTTTGTTATAGGTGAAGACCAATATGTAAAATCATAAGAATTATTTCTAAATGTTGAACTTTCATTTTTAGTAATGTTTCCGATAATCAATGCATCATCATCATACATCACCAAAGATTCTTGATCGCCGATAGTAAAGTTTCCGTTTATAGTTAGATCACCATAAACAACCACGCTGTGAGTAGTACCGTTGTCAAAATTCAAACTAGAGTTAATTATTAAGTTACAGGCTTCAATGTTACCGTTATTTGCTGTATAAGTCCCATCAATATTTACAATTCTTGACAAATCCGGCAATGACGAATCTGACCAAGTTGTTCCGTTCCAGCTAATATCCCCAATATTATATTCTCCCAATGATATATTTTGTTTGTTATCAGCAGCATCAACCTTTGTAATTTCTACTTCAATCCAATTATTTATATCAAATATTAAATGTGACAATTCACTTGCACATCCTCCTTTTGTATATGAAGTATTTGCGCCCCACATTATTGTATTATCACCAATGATATCTACCCTATCAATAAAACAATTTATTCCACTCGAAGTAGAAATTACACTAATATCATCTCCATTAAAAAGATCAGTATTACCTAATAATTTCACTTCTTTCGCATTTAAATTACCTACTGGGAGAACATAATCAGGAGCGCCCGTAGTATCCGTTCCATTATAATAAACTCCTACATAATAGTTGTCATTTTGTATAACATGTTCAGATAAATTTTTAACTTCAATTTTATCGGTACTTCCATTTTCATAATACTGTGTGATCATTATATCTCTAGTACCATTACCCCTAATATTAAAAGTGTAAGTCTTTGTATTACCTCTTCTTTTCGCAACTATGGTTATAATCGCATTATGAATTCCTTCAGTAGTGGGTTGAAAAGTAACATCAAATGCACCAGATTCCCTCGGAGCTAAATGATGTACCTTACTGGCAATAATAAATTCAGTAGAATTGACCGTTAAGCTTTGTATTTGAACTCCAGGTTTTCCAGAATCTGTATTAAGAATGGAAAAAGAATGTGAAACAATATTTCCTATGACCACCTCATCAAATTCGGTATCATCCAAAATGTTAGGTATATTTGAACCATTGCCATCAATAACAATACCATTACCACTAATTTCTATATTTTGCGTATACACAAAATTTAGGGTAATAGTTAATAAAATACTTAAAAAGTACTTTTTCATTATAAAATGCAATTTTTAAAATTCATCAAAAATAATTAAAATTACTTAACGAGAAATTGGTTTAAATATTACATTATTAATAATTTATAAATATCTTAAAATAATGTGGAACATTGATAAAAATTGAATATTTTAATTATTTTTGGTAAGTTATGAAATCAAAATATCTTATATCCATTGTTGGCGCCACAGCCATTGGAAAAACATCTTTGAGTCTTAAACTTGCAAAAGAGTTTGAAACCGAAATTATTTCAAGTGACTCTCGTCAGTTTTATAAGGAGATGAATATTGGGACAGCTGTTCCTACAGTTCAAGAATTAAATGAAGTAAAACATCATTTTATCCATGATCGCTCAATTTTTGATGATTATAGTGTTGGTGATTATGAACGGGATACGGTTTCTAAACTTGATGATCTTTATAATAATCATAATAGTGTTGTAATGGTTGGTGGCAGTGGCTTATATGTAGATGCAGTACTAAAAGGCTTAGATAATTTTCCAGATGTCAATTCAAAAATAAGAGCAACACTAAAGAAAGAATTACTTGAAAATGGTATAGATTCACTACAGCAAAAATTAAAAGAACTGGACCCGACATCATATCAAAAAATTGATATTGATAATAAACAACGATTAATCAGGGCTCTTGAAATTAGTATTGGAACAGGTAGACCTTATTCATCATTCTTAATAAATAAAAAAAATAATCGAAGCTTTATACCCATAAAAATTGGCATAGATGCTAAAAGAGAAATCATTTACGACAGGATCAACCAAAGAGTTGATCTAATGATAGAAAATGGTTTGATCGAAGAAGCAAAAACACTTTACCCATACAGAGAACTAAATGCTCTACAAACAGTTGGTTATAAAGAATTGTTTCGGTATTTTGATAGAGAAATCACTTTAGAATTTGCTATTTCCGAGATCAAAAAGAATTCTCGCCGATTTGCTAAACGCCAAGGTACCTGGTTTAGAAAAGACCCTGAAATAAAATGGTTCGATTATCAAGAAAACACTGAAGCTATAATTCAGTACATTAAAAATCAATTCAATACTTAAAATGGAAACATATGTAACGACAGAAAAACTGCAAACAAGTTTAGCATATATTAAAAAATCTCCGGGAGATAATTGTATCGTTGAAATGATCGTGATCAGACCTGATGTTGATCAACGAAAAATACTTCAAGAGGGGTATCTTGATGTTGAAAAGGGACTTATAGGAGATAATTGGTATACTAAAGGCAGTTCAAAAACCAAAGATGGAAGTTCACACCCTGATATGCAGCTCAATATTATGAATTCCAGATGTATTTCTGTTATTGCAAAAAATAAAGAAAGGTGGCATCTCGCTGGTGATCAATTATTTATTGATATGGACTTAAGTGATGAGAATCTACCAACAGGAACTCAATTAATTATAGGGACAGCTATAATTGAAATTACTGCAATTCCTCATAATGGTTGCAAAAAATTTGCACGACGTTTTGGTGCAGATGCGGTCAAATTTGTAAACTCACCAGATGGAAAAAAGTATCACTTGCGTGGGATAAATGCTAAAATTATCAGATCGGGAAAAATAAAAGTTGGAGATATCACGAAAAAAAAGTGATCTTTATTATTTAACAGTAGTTCTAAATTATAGATGGCTGGTTAGAATAAAAGGAACATATTTTATTTATATTTGGTTCTTATTGGTTTGGAAAACTTAACAATCTATTTAAATTAACAAGAATTTTATTTATAAAAAAATGAAAATCGAATACGTAGATATAGACACCTTAAAATTTTTATTATATCATGTGCATGATATTGAAAACCTGTTAAACAAAGATCGTTTTGCAGCATACGATAAAACATCTATAGATATATTTATTGATTCTGTTAAATCTTTTTCTGATTCTGCCTTATTTCCTTTTATTAAGGAAATGGATGAAAAACCATCCTATTTTAAAGATGGAAAAATAAATGTTCATCCTCAATTTAAAAATATATTGAAAAGTGCGGGCGAAATGGGTGTGGTTGGAGCGATGTATGATTTTGATGATGGCGGAATGCAATTACCTTCTACTATATTTCACGCTGCCTATTTTATTATGGAGGCCGCCAATAATCATGTTCCGGGTTATTTTGGTTTAACAGCAGGTTCTGCAAATTTGATACTATCTTTCGGTAGTCAATATCTCAAAGACACCTATGTTCCCAACATGTTAGATCTAACTTGGGGTGGAACCATGTGTTTAACTGAACCTCAGGCCGGGAGCTCACTTTCTGACATCACTACTGTTGCAACACCAACAGATGAAGATCATTATTTAATTAAGGGTCAAAAAATATTTATCTCTGCCGGAGATCATCAATTTTCTGATAATTTTGTTCACTTGGTACTCGCTCGTATCAAAGGAGCTCCTTCAGGTATCAAAGGAGTTTCCTTGTTTGTAGTTCCAAAAAATCGACCGACTGAAAATGGTTTTATGTACAACAATGCCGCCATTGAAGGAGAATTTGAAAAAATGGGGCAAAAAGGGTATTGTACAACTCATATAGTATTCGGAGATAATGATGATTGCAGAGGATGGCTTGTTGGTGAGCCGAACAAAGGACTGTCTTATATGTTTCAAATGATGAATGAGGCCCGTATCGCAACAGGACGCATGGGGGCAGCCATTGCATCAGCCGCCTATTATTCTTCTCTTAAGTATGCAAATGAACGACCTCAGGGTCGAAAATTAAATAGTACAGGTCAAAAAAATGTGGATGAAGAACAAACATTAATAATCAATCATCCGGATATCAAAAGACTACTTTTTCAACAAAAATCCATTGTTGAAGGTTCTTTAAGCTTAATCATTGAAACAGCAAACTATTTGGATAAAGAAATCACAAGCTCTTCTAAGGAAGAAAAGGGAAAATACAATTTGTTATTGGAATTGCTAACCCCTGTTGCAAAAACATATCCTGCCGAACAAGGTATCAAATCAACAAGTGATGCCATTCAAATTTTAGGTGGTTATGGATTTTGTTTTGATTTTATGCCACAACAATATTATAGAGACATTAGAATTATTTCTTTGTATGAAGGAACAACCGGAATTCAATCTTTGGATCTGTTGGGTCGAAAAATTACCATGAACAATGGCAAGGCAATTGAGCTATTAGCTGCAGAAATTCAAAAAACCATTAATGAAGCAAATGCATTTGCTGAATTTAAGCCATATGCTGATATTTTATTAGAAAATCTAGGGTTGGTCCAAAAGGTCCTGGCAACTTTACTACCACATGCTTTAAAAGGTAATTACGAACGATTCCTTGCAGATGCTACAATTTTTATGGACTTCTTTGGTACAATTGTCATTGGATGGCAATGGTTAAAAATGGCTGTTGTTGCCAATCAAACAATTAAAAATAAAAATGGAAATCAATCCGAAGAATTTTACCAAAGTAAAATACAAACAATGAAATTTTTCTTTACTTATGAATTGATCAAAACAAAAGGATTAGCCAAAACCTTAATGAATAAGGAAGCATTGACCATTAAGGCTTTTAAAGAAATATTTTAAAATGGAGTGAAATTTTTTGTTGATTTTTTATAATACTATTTTTTTGCTACCTTGAGCAAACTATTAACTATTACAGATCAACATGTTAAAATTTGAGTCTCCCCTCCTGGCATTTGAGCACTGGGAAAAAAATACACCTGATAAAGAATTTTTAAGGCAACACATCAATAATGAACTAATTATCTACTCTTTTAAAGATAGTGGAGATGAAATTAGGCGAATTGCATCTGCTTTAAAGAATTTTAATTTTCCCCCGCAAAGCAAAGTTGCTTTATTGTCAAAAAACTGTGCTCATTGGGTTATGGCCGACATCGCGATCATGATGGCAGGACATGTTTCTATACCAATTTATCCAACATTACAAGCGAAGACCATTGAACACATATTGAATCATAGCGATTCAAAAGCCATTATTGTTGGAAAATTAGATGACTATACATCACAAAAACCGGCTATTTTAAACATGCCTGTCATAAGTGTTGAAATGTATGGTATTAATGAATCTATGACCTGGGAAAATCTTATAACCCAAAATGAACCAATACATAATATACAACAAAGTGATCCTTCTGATCTGATAACTATCATTTACACCTCTGGTACAACAGGTTTACCCAAAGGAGTAATGCATACCGTTGCAAATTTTACAAATGCATCCAACAGTATTGTAGAAATTTTACCACTATCTAATCATCCAAAATTTTTTTCTTACCTACCTCTTTCCCATATTGCTGAAAGAATTGGTCTTGAATTAGGAGCTATATTTCGGGGAGCTTCTTTGACCTTTTCAGAGTCATTAGAGACATTTGCAAGAAATTTAGAAGATACTCAACCGGATTTATTTTTTGCCGTACCTCGTATCTGGGCAAAATTTCAGGAAAAGATATTAGAAGGGTTGCCACAGAAAAAACTGGAAAGAGTTGTCAAAATTCCTTGGTTTGGATCTGTTATAAAGAAAAAAATAAAAAAGAAACTAGGCTTATCCAAGGCAACTTATATCATTTCAGGAGCTGCTCCTCTGTCAGTTAGCATTATGGAATGGTATAAAAAGATCGATGTCAATATTTTACAAGGATATGGAATGACGGAAGATTGTATAATATCACATTTCAACTACTCTAATGCGAATAGAATAGGAACTGTTGGTAAACCCGTTCAAGACGTCAATGCAAAACTATCAGCCGAAGGAGAAATCTGTATTAAAAATGATTGTTTGATGAAAGGTTATTACAAAAACCCGGAAGCTACAACAGAAGTATTTGATGAGGATGGATATTTAAAAACCGGAGATATTGGTGAATATGACCATGATGGATATCTTACCATTACCGGACGTGCAAAAGATCAATTTAAGACAGACAAAGGAAAATATATATCTCCTGCTCCTATTGAATTAGAGCTATCTAAAAACCCAAATATCGAACAAATTTGTATTGTAGGTATGGGCATACCACAACCAATATTACTTATAGTTCCTTCGGCAGAAGCCAATAATAAAAGTAAAAAGGAACTTAGTGAAAACATAATAAAGGCAATTCAATTGATCAATCCAACCCTTGATAAACATGAAAAAATTGAAAAGGCAGTAATTATGAAAGAAGATTGGACAGTAGAAAATGGTTTAATGACTCCAACCTTAAAAATAAAGAGGAGTCAGGTTGAAAAAATACATATGCCCATGTATAAAGACTGGTTTGATACGGAAGATAAAGTTGTTTTTGAATAATATAAAAACTATAAGTTTTCATACAATTTTAAAAAGAATTTCTCCATTTCATATTTCCTGTCAGATGAACTTCCCTGGTAATGATTATTCATATAACTAAATATCAAAATAGTTCCTTTTTTGGTTACCAGATAACCACTTAAGTTATAATTATTTGATAAGGTTCCTGATTTGGCATAAATATATGGTTTATCATTTTTGTAATAATTCTTTAAAGTTCCGGATATTCCACCAACAGGAAAATAAGCTAATAATTTATCAGTAGGTATTTCACGGTACATTTTCTTTAATAAATAAACATAGCTTTCAGGTGTAAATAAATTATATCTTGACAAGCCTGAACCATCCACCCAACGAGGTTCCTGGGGTATATCCTTTAAATAATTCTCTAAAGAAAATGTAATTGCTTTTTTAACGCTATAAGCACTATCAACCTTATTGCCAACTTGTAACATCAATTGTTCTGCAATAAAATTATCACTTACTTCTAACATTTTTTTATACAATGAATCGTAATGAACACTTTTAAATTCTTTAAAGTTATAACTATCCTTATTTGGTACTAATGTCACTTTGCTCCCCAATTCATCAGTTAACAGATCTGCTACTAACTGATTTGTAGTTTTAAAAGGTATTTCTTTTTCATCAAATTCATCCGAGCTTTTAATATAAAAATTATTAGCATTAACATCTCTTCGAGATTCTTTATCGTCATCAATCTTAAAACTTTCTTTAAAAAAAATTGGGTTAACAGTTATACTGTCTACAGTTTTTGATACTTTTAAAATGTTTCCATAAATAGGGAAAAGACTCTTTTCAGGCATATAATAGTACGCATAGTCATCCCACGACCAACCATCTCCGTAAGGAGTTTCATCTATTTTGTTATTAATCAAATAAATATTTTGAGAAGAATTTTTAAAAAATTCCAAAACTCTATTCTCTTCAAAACCATATAAAAATGAAGGGTCTGCAGTTCCCTTAATTATTAAGGAATCCTCTTTTCTTTCATATTCAAATCCGGTTACAGAATCCTTAAATGTACGGTAAGCCGTATAAAATGTAAAAAGCTTGGTATTAGAAGCAGGTGTAAAATATTTAGATCCGTTATAATTAAGTATTTCTTTATCAGTCTTGGTATTATACACAACGAAACCTCTGAAATAATTATTGATATCAGCTTGCTTCTTAAAATCATGTTCGATTTTTTCTGTGGTTGAACACGAAATCATTAGCATAAATATTAAACCTAAAATAAAAGTTCTATTCTTCAAAATACTCATCTTTAAAGCCTATTAAATACAATTTTTTTTGTGCACGGGTTACTGCTGTATACAGCCAACGAAGATAAGAAATATCTTGACCATTAGGTAAATATGGTTGTTCAATAAATACATTCTCCCATTGACCGCCTTGTGATTTATGGCAAGTCATAGCATAGGAGAATTTGACTTGTAAAGCATTAAAATATTTATTGTTTTTAATGGATAACATTACTTTATATTTTGAATTTTCATCCGCATAGTCCTTAGCAATTTCCTGATATAACCTATTAGATTCTTCATAGGACAAAGAAGGAGATTCGCTCTGTAAGGTATCTAATAACAATACCGTTTCAAAGGGTGCCTGCTTTGGATAATCAACCATACGTAATTTCACTTCGGCAAAATTAAAATCGTATAAGCTCTTAAAGTTAAAAATTTCCAATATCTCACAGATATCTCCATTGGCAATAAAACCTATTTCTGCGGAATCTTTTAACCAAAAATAGTTATTTTTAACTATCATCACATAATCTCCTGTGGTTATTTCATTATCATGACCTAATATACTATTTCTAATTTGTTGATTATATTGGTTAGCCCTCTTATTTGATCTCACGATAAAAGCAGTACCCTCTACACCATCATTTCCATAGGCATCATGAATCGCGTCTTGTATTTCATAACCATCCGTTAAACGGATCATATCAGGATAATCCAGATTAAAAGTAAAATCACTTAAATAATCTTCATTCAAAATGACCCTCAGTTGTGTAGCATTAAATAAAATACCTGATTCCTCATGTTGTCGCATTACTTCATTCAATTCAATTTCTTCAACTTCTTTATCATAATTATAAGTCAAAGTATGTGTATTTAATGCCGGGCTTAATTCTAACTTTACAGGAGGAAGTTGAGCTGTATCACCTATCAGTATCAATCTACAATTCTTACCCGAATAAATATAAAAGAGCAGATCATCCAATAATGAGTTGTTTTCAAACAGTTTAGCATCTACAGTTCTATCAGGAATCATAGAAGCTTCATCAACTATAAATATGGTATTCGTATGTTTATTCTTTTGAAGGACAAAACTAAGTCCGCCACTTATATTTTTTTTGGGGTGATATATTTTTTTATGGATAGTAAAAGCTGGTCTATTTGAGTAAATACCAATAACTTTTGCCGCTCTTCCGGTTGGTGCCAATAATACAGCTTTTAAACCCGAATGCCATAGATTGTTCACTAAAGTACTTATTATGGTTGTTTTTCCTGTACCCGCATAACCTTTTAATAAAAATAAACTTTGTTTATGATCACTTAATACAAATTGGGCTAATCGTTCTAATAACTGATCTTGTCTCGTGGTTGGATGAAAGGGAAAGTGTTGTATAAATTTAGTATACAATTTTGAAGCTTCCTTAATCATTCGTTGTCTATTTTACCAAATTACTATTTATTGTAGGTCCTTATGTTCTTTCAAGGTTATAAAAACACTAAACTACTTGATAAATTAGTCCTTTATTTAAACATACCTTGTTTTTAATACCTGGCAGGTATTTCTAATTTTAAATATTGTATCTACAAACATAAGTAGAATTATTTTTAGTTTTCAAGAATAAATTTCATTAAATTCGTATTATATTATTGAATAATTATTATTCAAAGATTAAAATGACGGTGTATTTTGATTTGAATAATGATACAATTTGTAATTTTACTGTATATATTATAAAATAATTACTTTTGTGATTCAAAAAATTTTGTAGATTTGCGAATAACCTAATTTAAAATAAATTAAAAAATGATTTCTATTTTAATAATTATTGTAGCTATACTGGCTGTTGCGGGGTTAGCATACTTAATTGTAAATAAATTACCTAGTAAATTGAAACCGGTATTATCGATACTTTTATGGATCGTTATTATCTTTTTTGCCTATCAAATTTACCAAAGTATAATGAAACCTATTCATTTTAATAAAAAGAAAAGAGATCTTTATGCGCAAGTAATTGAAAATTTAAAAACAATTCGTGATGCTGAAATAGCTTATGCAGAAGTTAACAGAAGATATACAGCTAATAGTCAAGAATTGATAAGCTTTATAGATACTGCTCAATTTGCAATTACTGAAATTAAAAATATTGTTGTAACGGAACAAAGAGGTAGAATTACAATTGATGTTGAAAAAAGAGTTGTGGATACCGTTGGTTTTGAACCTGTAATTAATAGGTTTAAAGATAGAGATTACAAAAATATGATGACCGTACCCGGTACTGATGCCAAATTTGAATTAAAAACAGGTACTGTAGAAAAGGTACAAGGTGTTGAAGCTTCAGTTTGGGAAGCCAAAGTTGATAAGGCTGTTGTTTTAGAAGGTATGGATAGAGATCTGATTCGTCAGGAAAAAGAAGCTCTTGGTGGTATTAATGTACCTGGTGAATTTATTTCAGTAGGTTCTTTAGAAGAAGTAAACTCAAATGGTAACTGGCCTCCTTTTTATGATGGCGTTAAAGAAGAACAAGAAAATTAATAAGTCAGTAGATTTTAATAATCTTAATGAAAGTCACTTATCCATCCAACTTAGTTTGGATGGATTTTCTTTTTGTATTATCGATAAAGATTCAAATCAAATAAATACGATCAAATATTTTTCTTTTTCCAACAATTCTCCATCACCTCAAAAGCATTTAAAAAACGTAGAACAATTGTTTGAATCTGAAGAACCTCTTCAAAAAAGATATCATTCGGTAAATATTACTCATGTAAACGATTTATCCACCTTAGTACCCAAACCTTTATTTGATAAAAGACACTTAAATAATTATATCAAATACTCTTCAAAAACCTATAAAAACGACTATATCGTTTATGATGAAATTGAAAATCATGATATAATCAATGTGTATATTCCATTTGTAAATATCAATAATTTTTTTTTAGAAAGGTTTGGAAGCTTTGAATACAAACATTTTTCAACAATTTTAATTAAAAATTTATTGAATACATACAAGTTTAGTGAACACCCTCACATGTTTGTAAATTTGGACAATAAACATTTTGAGGTAGTAGTTATAGCAAACAATAAACTAATACTTTATAATTCGTTTAAATACCAAACAAAAGAAGATTTTATTTATTATATTTTATTTACCGCAGAGCAATTAGAATTGAATCCTGAAAAATTTGAATTAGTATTATTGGGTAATATTTCAAAAGAAAATGAATACTTCAAAATTGCTTATAAATATATCCGAAATATTAGTCTGTTGGAAAACAGGTCTAAATACACTTTTGGTTCTGGAATCAAAGATGTAACCAGACGCAAATTTTTCACCCTGTTAAATCAATATTAATGCGAATAATTTCAGGCAAATATAAGAGCAGACGTATTTTGGCGCCTAATAATTTGCCGGTGAGACCTACAACCGACATGGCAAAAGAAGCTTTGTTCAATATATTGAACAACCATTATTATTTTGAACAGATAACTGTTTTGGATCTGTTTGCCGGTATTGGAAGTATCAGTTTTGAATTTGCATCTCGAGGCACATCACTTATAACAAGTGTTGATCAAAACCAGGGCTGTGTGAAATTCATTGATAAAGTAAATGATGAATTGAAATTTGGTCTCCAAACCATTAAAAGTGATGTTTATACCTTTTTAGAAAAAACCAATCAAAAATTTGACGTGATATTCGCAGATCCTCCTTATGAGTTTGCAGATGAGCAATTTCAAAAAATAATTGACTTGGTTTTTGATCATGATCTATTAAATGAGGGTGGCATGCTAGTTGTGGAACATTCAAAGAAAACTGATCTATCAGATAATTTCAGGTTTCAAAGATCAAAAAAATATGGTGGTAATATGTTTAGTTTTTTTGAGTAAGATCTATATTCCATCTTAAAAATGAGTACCGTTTAGTTTTTCGGTCCAAGATTCTTTCACGAGCTCAGCTGACGAATCTGAAAATTCAAATTGTTAATCTAAATATTAGTTATTCCAACCACTTTTTAAAGTCTTTAACTTTTTCTCTGCTAACGATGATCTCATGGTCGGAAAAAGTATTTAAAATAACTTTTAAACGGCTATTAGTATAGGAAATAATATCTTTAATTGCTCTTATATTTACGTAGAACTTTCGATTTACACGAAAGAACTTTACAGGCTCTAATGATGAATCCAACTGTTCTAAAGATCTGTCAATTAAATAGTCCCGATTATCAGATGTAAAGATATAGGTTCCTTTATTTTCGCTATAAAAGCACTCGATATCGTTTACTGAGATTATTTTTAAATGTTGTCCTATTTTGATGGTAAATCTATTTTTGTAATTCTTATCCAAGGGGTTTACAAGGAGTTTTTTTATTTGCTCCAGATCTACCTGTAAATTATTTGGTGCTGATTGGCTGATCTTAAACTTGTTTATAGCACTTTCTAATTCTTCTCCATCAATTGGTTTAAGCAAATAGTCAATACTATTGAGTTTAAAGGCCTTCAATGCATATTCATCATAAGCAGTTGTAAAGATAATAGCGCTGTTAACATTTACTTGTTCAAAAATTTCAAACGAAAGTCCATCAGACAATTGAATGTCCAACAAGATCAGATCAGGGTGTTCATTGTTTTGAAACCATTGAACTGCCTCCTCAACAGAATGCAACATAGCTTGTGCCTCGATATTGATCTCTGATAACATTCTTTGCAACCTTCTCGCACTGGGCTTCTCATCTTCGATTATAATTATTTTCGTCATTTATTTCTTGTAATTAAAACTAATTGTCAAATTTCTCTTTATCCATAAACTCTTTGATCTTACGATCTTCCCAATCTTTTGAAAAAATGATATTCCTACCAAACACATTCAACCAATGTGCTGCCAAAACAATACCCCAAAAAAACCATACCGAGAATGTGCCAAAATGGAAATCATCCATGTCAACTGTCCCACCATTGAAAAGGTTAAATATTGTTCCGCCAAAGGTTAAAAACAAATTAACAGCCAAATACCAAAATAAGTGCCAATAAAATCCTTTAATTTCCTTTATTCTCTTTTTCGCTTGTATATAGCGTTCTTCGTTGTAATAATTCTTGTCTTCCATTCTACTTTTTATTTTCTATTATCTTTTTCCATAAATTCCTTGATTTTTCGTTCTTCCCAATCTGGTCCGTAACCAAAAGTTACAAAAAAATGCATAACTAACCCAATACCCCATCCAAATAGAGAATACCAAAACCACTTATATTCCCAGTAAGTTACGTAATTAACAAAAATTAAAAATGCATTCATTACAATAAACGTTATCAAATGAATATAGAATTCTTTCAGATCATCAATACGCTTTTTGGCCTTGATGTATTGTTTATTCAATTTTTTATTTTCTTGTACCATGATATTATAATTAATATTTGTTGTCATTTTCCATTTTATCCATGATCTCTTTAATTTTGCGATCCTCCCAGGATGCACCATAACCATATACTCTAAATGCTTGAATTACATTACCAATTCCCCAACCAATCAAGGGAAACCAAAACCATTTAAATTGCCAGGATGTTTGGTAATTTATAAATATCAAAAATGGAATTACCACCACATAAGAAATCAAACTTCCGTAAAATGCTTTTAATTCGTCCACGTGATTCTTTGCTCTGATATATTTGTTACTGTCATTCATGTAATCTGTTCTCATAATTTCTATTCTTTTTGTTAACAAAGGTAATCTCACCTTAAATATTTGATTGTTATTTGTTATTTCAACCCTTTCATTTGTTACTAAACTATAACGTTGATCAATGTTCTTCAAACCAACTTTAGTGCTTTTTTCAAGAGAGGCCTTAGGACTGATATTATTCTCTACGGATAAGAATCCGTTTTCTTCATATATTCTGATCTCTAGTGGGTTATCAGAAGTAATTACATTATGCTTTACCGCATTTTCAAGCAATAATTGTAAGGATAAAGGCACAATTTTAAGTTCCGGATCGCTTACTGCTTCAGGAATACTGAATTTGATCCCGTCTTCAAAACGCATCTGAAGTAACTCCATATATGATTTGGCAAATTTCAACTCCTCATTCAAAGAGATCAAATCCTTATCTTTTTGTTCCAAAACATAGCGATATACTTTTGATAATTTCGTAGTGAATTTTTCAGCCTGATTCGGGTTTTCACCGATCAACGATGTTAAAACATTTAAACTGTTGAACAAAAAGTGAGGATCCAGCTGATTCTTTAAAGACTCAAACTTTGCTGATTCTGTTTTGGCTACAATCTGTGATTCTTTAACTTTTTTCTTTTGGTATTTACTATAAAAATATATGAAGTGAAAAACCGCAAGTACCGATAAGGTAATCCAAATTCCAAATATATAATTTTCATAACTATCGGTTGATATGAATTCCTGAAAGGATTTTCCTTGATAAAATACAGATGTTGACATTCTGAGAATATATAAACCCAAAATGGTTATTACCATTGAACCAACAACACCTATGACAATTCGTTTAATCCCTTCATTTTCATTCCAATCTTTCGTTTCCAAATATTGAAAATAATACATGTTTGAATAACCCAATACAAAAGAATACAATTGATAAAAACTAAAATTGATCAAAAATGCATTGAAGCTATTGAAATGAAATCCTCCATAAATTAAATTTCCAATAACAAATATTATAGAACCAATAATAAAAACTATACCTATATTTTTTGCCGACCTATTCATTTATATATTATTCTAACAATTAAAATTTTATTTCAAAATTAACATCTTTATTCGTCAAATCAAATTTGGCATCACTAAACCTTGGCGGACCAAAATTCATTACATTATTCGTAGCACCATAATCTTCTATGGGCATCCCATTTTCTTGAAAATCCATTTTACCGTTATTATTTGAATCATGATAACAGGTAATTGCATAAGTACCCGGTGCCAAGCCATCAAAAGTAATTTCAACCGTATTATTCTCAATTCCTTTCTCTAGTACCTTTACAGGGTCTCTACCGTTGAAATTTATTTCAGAATCATATAAAGCAAAAAATACTTTACCACTGCTTGAGCTGGTCTTTTTAATTTCTATATTAATTTGAAGCTCATTATTTTCAATTGCGATTAACTCAGAAGTTTCTTTTGCCTGTGCGTGCCCAACTAAGCTGATCAAATAAATTACAAGTGTTATTATAATTCTTACCATTTCACTAAATTATTTATTGTTAATATTTTTATACACTTCAAAAGTCTATCAAAACCACTGATAATAAAATTTAAGATTACTGAATTGTAGTTTTTACCCGACGAATTGAATTTTTACAAAATTATTTTGTTTATATGTTATATTTTTCTAACTTTGTGTTAGAATTATTTAACATATAAATTTAGAATAATGAAAAAGTTAATCGTTACATTTATTTTAATACTTGTCTTGATCACAGGATTATGGATTTTCCTACCAACAAATTTTTTTGATAAAAATGAATTTTTGCAGTCCTCTTTTGTTTTGATCTTAATAGTTGTCCTTGGTCTTTGGGTGCTATTTAAGCGCTTTATAAATTATAAAAATGAAGAACCGGCTGAAGATGAATTATCAAGATTAGTGTTACAAAAATCTTCATCTTTATCTTATTATGTCTCTTTGTATCTATGGCTGGTTATCAGCTATTTTAGTGATAAATTAAATCTTGAAACAGAGCAATTAATTGGATATGGTATTATTGGAATGGCCTTCTTATTTGTTGGGTTTTGGGCTTATTATACTATAAAAGGGATAAAACTTAATTGATAATTTATTAAATCATAATCATGAATAATAAAAGAAAAAGTTTAATGATAACTTCCATATTGGTTATGGTAGTGATTTGGGGATTTATAGCCCTGGAAAAAGGAACTGATCTTTTTAAAGGATTAGATCTAATTATTTTTATACTCATAATTGTTATAGGTGTAATTGCATTAATTGGAGCCTTTAAAAGAGATAAAGAAGAAAAGGAAGGCTTAACTCTTGATGATGAATTGAGTAGATTAATTAAATACAAATCAGGATATTATGCCTATTTATGGTCAATGTATATGTGGCTTTTTATCTTTTTAATGAAAGACAAATTTCCTAATATTGAAACAATGCTTGGTGGTGGGATCTTACTCTCTGCTGCAATTTCGTATATGGCAAAGTATGTGGTTAAAAAGAAATTAAATGAATAACAGAATTAAAGAGCTAAGAGCTAAATATAACTTAACTCAACTCGATCTGGCAAAAAAGGTTGATGTAAGAAGAGAAACGATAGTATTTCTTGAAAAAGGAAAATATAATCCTTCCCTAAAACTGGCTTATGATATTTCCAGAGTCTTTAACTTATCCATTGAAGAAATTTTTATGTTCTGATTTTGTAACAATTTATTTAACTTTACTACTAATAATTAAATCAACTTTTAGGTGACCCCAGAACTGGAAAAGACATTTGCTAGTGAATTAGAAAAGAATCAAAGCATAATTCATAAGGTTTGCAGATCGTATACGAATAACGAATCTGCACATAAAGATTTATTTCAAGAGATCACAATTCAACTTTGGAAAGCCTATCCAAAATTTAGGGGAGATTCAAAATTTAGCACTTGGATGTATCGTGTTGCTTTCAATACGGCTATTTCATTGTATAGAAAATCAAAAAGAAACGTTGAAACTACCCAGATCTATGATAATTTGAAGGAGTTGGAATATCATGACTATGATGATTCTAAGGACAGGCAATTAAGTCTTTTATACAAGGCAATATACAGCTTAAATGATATTGAAAAAGCTTTGGCCTTATTGTATTTAGAGGATAAAAGTTACAAAGAAATATCTGAGACATTGGGTATTAGTGAAGTAAATGCAAGAGTGAAAATGAATCGAACGAAAACAAAATTGAAAAACATTTTAAATCCATAAGTATGGAACATTTAGAGAAATTGAAAGATGTATGGAAGGATCAAAGTGAATCACCTATTAAATTCACGGAAGGTGATATTTATAAAATGGTTCATAAAAGATCATCATCTGTTGTAAAATGGATACTAATCATTAGTATTTTAGAATTTGTTTTGCCAAATATTTTTATCTTATTTACAGATTTTAAATCGACAAAAGAAGTTTACGATAATTATGGATTAAATAATATTATGATATTCTACACGATAATTCATGTTGTAATTATTTTTGGTTTTATTTATTATTTCTATAAAAATTATCAAAAAATATCGGCAGATAGCAGTGTTAAAAATTTGTTACACAACATATTAAAAACCAGAAGAACAGTTAAAAATTATATTTATTATAATTTGACTATTGCCGCAATTATCGGTTTGCATGTTTTTTATGTAGTTTTTAATTCTGATCAGTTCATTAATAAGTTACCAGAAAATACTAATATGATTATGGTATGGGTTATTGCTATAATAATCTTTACCATTGTACTATTTATTTTCTGGTGTTTTTACAGGATCATTTATGGTTTTTTACTAAAAAAATTAAAAAATAATTATGCTGATCTTCAAAATAATGAATATTGCACTTAGTTAGTTTTTTTATATAATATCTAGATCCCCTTTTCCCTCTCTAATAATTCGAATATCGTCATCTGATAGATCGATTACAGTAGATGCTAGATTATCTCCATAGCCACCATCAATTACCAAATCAACTTTGTCCTTCCATTTATCAAAGATCAATTCTGGGTCGGTTGTGTATTCAATAACATCATCCTCATCATAAATAGAAGTAGAAATAATTGGATTTCCTAATTCACGAACAATTTCTCTGACAATATTATTATCCGGAATTCTTATTCCTACTGTTTTTTTCTTTTTAAATGCCTTTGGTAATTTGTTGCTTCCGTTTAAAATAAAAGTATAGGCTCCAGGTAAAGCTCTTTTCAATATTTTATAGGTTGGTGTATCTATTTGTCTTACGTATTCAGATAAATTACTTAAATCATAACATATAAATGAAAAATTTGCTTTATCTAGTTTTACACCTTTAATTCTTGCAATTCTTTCTGTAGCTTTATTATTTGTAATATCGCAGCCTAAACCATAAACAGTATCTGTTGGATAGATAATTAATCCACCGTTTTTCAATATTTGCACCGCTTTATCTATTTCCTTAGGGTTTGGATTCTCATTGTATATTTTAATAAACTGTGACATAAAAACTTGATTGTCGGTTAAATTTTACAAACTTCGATAAAACTAGTCATTTGATTTAAAAATACGGATAAAAAAAGCTGAATAATAAATATTATCCAGCTTTATAAATTCCTAATGAATATAATTATTTACTCTTCCACCAATCTAAAACCTTCACCATGTATATTGATTATTTCAACTTTTTCGTCCAGTTTGAGGTATTTACGCAATTTAGCAATATAAACATCCATGCTTCTTGATGTAAAATAATTATCATCTCTCCAAATTTTTGTTAAAGCCATCTCTCGCGGAAGCAGGTCATTTTTGTACAAGGCCAAAAGTTTTAGCAGTTTATTTTCTTTTGGAGACAATTTTCTTGGTTCACCTCCTTTAAAAGATAACTGACGAAGTTTAGAATTTAAATGAAAGCCTCCTATTTCAAACTCAAACTGATTATCTTCATTTGAAATATCAGCTTCTTTTCTTTGTAAAATAGCTTTGATCTTATATAATAAAACTTCTGAATCAAATGGTTTATTTAAATAGTCATCGGCTCCAACTTGATATCCTTTTAAAATATCTTCTTTCATTGATTTAGCAGTAAGAAAAATTATGGGAATATCTTTATTAACTGACCTAATATCCTTAGCCAATGAAAACCCATCCTTTTTTGGCATCATAACATCCAAGATACAAATGTCAAAATCATCATTTTTAAATGATATCAATCCATCCAACCCATCTTTGGCATGAGTAACATCATAATCATTTAATGCTAAATAATCTTTTAAAACGGTCCCAAAATTAGGATCATCTTCTACTAATAAAATTTTTTTTATTGCCATGATAATTAATTTAAATTAATGGTAGTTTTACTATAAATGTGCTTCCTTTTCCTTTCTCACTTTCAACATACACGTTACCCTGATGCTTTTCAACAATACTTTTTACATAAGATAGCCCAAGTCCGTGACCTTTTACATTGTGAACATTACCAGATTGTTCTCTATAAAATTTATTAAACACTTTGCGTTGTACATTTTTTGTCATCCCAATACCCTGGTCCTTTATTTTTACTATAATATAATTACCAGCATTCTCTGTTGATATATCGATTTTTGGTTCACCCTCAGTGTATTTTATAGCATTATCTAACATATTAGTAACAACATTGGTTAAATGAAATCTACTTGCTAATATTTCGGTTTGTTTAGCTTCAAAATCTTTTCTAACATATCCATTTCTATCTGTAACAATTAAATTAACATGGATAATTGCACTTTCTAATATGTCGTGAAAATCAACTATATCCTTACTTAAATCAAGTTGATTTTTTTCTAATTTTGATATTCTCAATACATTTTCAACCTGAGCATGCATCCTTTTATTTTCTTCCTTGATCATTTCTGCATAACGAATGACCTTTTCTTTATTATCAATGATCTTTGGATTTTTAATAGAATCAATGGCTAAATTTATTGTCGCAATTGGAGTTTTAAACTCATGAGTCATATTATTTATAAAATCCGTTTTGATTTCTGAAATCTGCTTTTGTCTAATCAATTGATATAAAGCACTGGCAAAAGCCAAAATAATTATAAAAATAAATAGTGCCGACAAAATCAATATCCATGAAATTGTTGACAAAATAAAACCTTTTTTATCAGGAAAACTAACATACAGATCATAATCACTATTATCATTTCCATCAACAAATAAAGGTACTTTATAGGTGTATCCTTTTTCTTGTTTAAATTTATCAGATTTAACCTTTGTTATTAAATCGTCATTAAAAACACCATACTCAAAACTAGTTTCAATATTTCTGGCTCTTAATTCATTGTCTAAATTCAACCTTATTTCATTATTACTGACCCTGTCGTAAATTGGAGTTCTTGCAATAATATTTTTAAAAACCCCTTCTAATTCAAGTTTATCATACTTATCTAACCTTTCAACTTTAACTATTCTATCCTTTGGAGATAGCTCAGTAAAATCTTTCGATTCAAATTCAATTTTTTCAATTTGTGTCTCTTCTCTACTTATAAAGGTTTTAAAACCAACCGTATCTGTGTCAAAAGGAGAAATTTGAGTTTTATAGTTATTTTGTAAAATACTTTGACGAAATGTGAATATTTCATTTTTACTTGTATCTATTTGCCGAAAAACAAAATCTCTAACATTACTTTCTTTTGATTTTTGCATACTGTCGATCAGTGGTGCATATTTGGTAACATTATCTTTAAACTCCCTTTTTTGAATATTCTCTGAAACTCTGGATAATGCAAACTTCACACTGGTTGAAAATTGCTTTTCACGCATTTCAATGGATGATTTAATCCAAAATATTTGAACTGTGATAATACCTATTAAGGCAATACCCATCAATACCACTAAAAGTACAAAAATTCGTTTACTCATTGCAACAAATTTAGAGTTTCTTTAGTTTATATTTAAAGTTTTAACAAATGTTAACGAATCTTTGGATTAATTTAACAAAAAATTAAGAAATAAGCAATTATTTAAGAAAATTATTTTAACAAGGCCTTATGAATATTTTTAACTTGTAGTTTACTTTCCTGTAAATCAGTGTTATAAATCACATATTTTGAATTTCTCGCCTTAAAATCATCATCAAGTTGATTATTCATCCGAAGTATAACCTGTTCTTTCGTAATATTGTCACGATCTATAATGCGTTCAATTTTAATCTTTTTCGGAGCTGTCACTGTAATAATATGATCAAAATCAAATTGTTTATTATTCTCAAAAATTATAGCATTTTCTTGAATAACATAAGCTGCCTTTTGATCTTTGAGCCAGTTTTTAAAATGTTTTTCCACTTTCGGATGTACAAGAGCATTTAATTCTTTAAGCTTCTTATTATCCTTAAACACAACATTTGCAATAAAGGAACGATTCAATGCATTATCTTCAAAAGCATTTTCACCAAATAGATCGATCAATTTAACTTTCAATTCATTTGAACTATTCATTAACTCCTTAGCCTCAATATCCGCGTAATAAACAGGTATACCTAATGATTCAAACAGCTTGGCTATTGTAGTTTTACCACTTCCTATTCCGCCAGTTAATCCAATAACTTTCATCCTTTAAATACTTTTATAGAAAATTATTTTTTAATCAAGAATTCTATTTTATTTGGAATAACCTTGACATCAAACAAAATTTCTGGTTTTTCTTTGATTTTAGGAATTATATATTCCAAGTTATTATCTTCTGTCTGTTTATAATCACATTGAATCTTAAAACTGTTTGCAGATATTTTGTTGTAATCTTTCAATGCAACCTGGTAAACCACTTTTACCTCTTTAGGGTAAGTACTAATAAAATAATTCTTAGGTAAATTAATAACTTCAAAAGGCAAATTAAATGAGCCTTCTGTAATTTTATCAACTTCACCTTGTAAAGTTATTTCATTTACTGATAAAGATACCGATTTACCTGGGAGCAATAATTTTACTGTTTTTTCAAAAGAATTTGAAACTTCGATCATTTCATAAGCTTCGGTATAAACTTCATTAATAGTATCAATTATTTTTTCCGGTCCAGAAATAGTAACAAATTCTGGTTCTATCGTGAAATCTTTAACCAAATTAAAACCTGGTTTAAATTGAAAATTTACATTGGTCAATACTTTTATTTTTTTCGATTTTTTTACTCCTAGATCAAAGTATAAAGTATCAGGTTTGATTTTTAACACCGTTGTCTCAGCAGATAACTGAGCTTGTAAATAATTAATATTTGATTTCGTCACACTAAAATATTCAGAACCTTTTTTTCGACTTATCTCTGTAAGACTATAATTTAATGCATTTTTATTAAAACTGTATTTTAATAACTTAAAGCCAATTGATTTCACCGTTAGAATTGCTATATCATCCGGTTCATTTTGTATTAATTTGTTATTAGGCACATCCGTATAAACCAATTCAAATTCAATATCTGTAATATAATCCTTCGAAAGTTTGATCAACATCCAAAATAAAAATGAAAGTGCTAAGAACAATAAAAAAATACGCAATTTTTTATTGTTCTTCAAAGAATCCATTTTACTCTGAGATTTATTACTCTTCATCTTATATCTGTTATCAACAACTGTATAAAAGTAAAGAGGCTATCACATAAATTATAATGAAGATAGCCTCTCTACTGTATGAAATGATCTATTTTTTCTTTGTTTCCTTTGGAAGATACTTTTTACTCATTTCCATTGAAATTGCTGATCTTTCAAATTTAATTTTCCCGGCTCCTGTTTCAATAACACATGTATTATCATTATCGATCAGATCAACGATCTTTCCATGAATACCACTTGTTGTTACTACTTTTGAGCCCTTTTTGATCGTTGTTTGAAACTTTTTTTCATTCTTTTGACGTTTCATTTGTGGCCGAATCATAAAGAGATATAACACTAAGAACATTAATGGAATCAATACATAATTCCCAATGCCACCACCACTTGCTTGTAAAGATATTATTTGATACATATTTTTAATTGCATTTTATTAAACTTTAGATTTCGGAGTAACCTGAGCTTTAATTTTTATTATTTCTCTTCCTTCATCTGTATTTGTAGTTAAAGTAATTTGTTTTTGTTGTAAATTAGGCTTGCGGGTCGAATTAAATATTACTTTTATTACACCTGCTTCACCCGGTTTTATTGGCTCTTTAGGCCACTCTGGAACAGTACACCCACAACTTCCTTTTGCAGAAGTAATAATTAATTCAGATTTTCCGGAGTTTGTAAATTTAAAAACCGTTTCAACAATATCTCCTTCATTAATAACTCCAAAATCGTGCTCAGTTTTATCAAATTTCAATTTTGGTCCTCCTATTTTTATTTCGATATCACGTTCTTTCGCCAATTCCAAATTTTCTCTATTGATCTTATTTGATGCATTTTCTTTGCAAGACATCATTAATAAGGTTAAACTTAAAATGGACAATGTTATAAATTTTTTCATTTTACTATGTTTTTATTTGTGCAAAAATATAATTTTTTACAACAAACCTCTACCTATTTTTTGTAATCGTTTAGATTTGTTATAATCTTTTAAAAGTTTATCCAGAACACCATTAATAAAATAACTGCTTTTTGCTGTTGAATAGTCTTTTGCTATTTCAATATATTCGTTAATAGTAACTTTAGTTGGGATAGAATGGAAATGTAAAAATTCGGTGATAGCCATTTTTATTAGAATCAAGTCAATTTCTGCAATTCTCTCTGTATCCCAATTAGGAGTTTTATCATCAATATCCTTTACAAATTCATCGTGGTGAAGAATGGTTTTTCTAAATAACTCAATTAAAAAATCCTGATCATCCTTTTTAACATCAAGTTCTTTTAAACCAAAGCTTCTATTATTTTTTAATTGTTTGACTGATTTAATTATCATCGTATTCACTAAAGGATAGTCATCAACCCAACTCAGGTTTAAACTTTCATAGTAATCAAATAATTTTTCATTTGGTGCAATTATTTCTTTAAAAATATGGATAATAAAATTTTTATCATCCTTCAAGGAACTTTCATTTGTATTAATATATTCTTTATAAATTTCGCTGTCTTGTATTTCATCAAGAATTACTCTAACATATTCTCTATCATTTTTCCAATTATCTATTTTTTTTGCTAAAGCATATTCCATCAATTCAGAACTATTCTCAATAGCACTGATCACTTGATTTTGAATTAATTTTAGATTTGGATTCTTATCTTCGGCTGTTGCTAAATATTTTTTCTTTTTGATCTCAAGATGTTCAAATGCCAAATTTTTAACTTCAACGAATAACAGCATTTGTAATACATATAAATCAATTGCTTTTTGAATGCTGTGAAGTAAAAACTTCTCTTCTTTTTTTAAGTTGTCACTTTTGGATTGCAAAACTGCATAAACCGATTGCATAACCTTGATTCGAATGTGTCGCCTATTAACCATAATTAAAAAGATCGTAAGTTTTAAAATTTATTATTTTAGATCCCCTTTACGGAGATGACATTTTATCAGTTACCCGAGACAGAGCACCGAAGAATTCGTTTTGATTAATAATAAAGTGCAAAATTACCATTTTTTTTTAAATCTATGCTTTTCTAATTCTAAATAAAGAGTTAAAATATTCCTGCTATTTTATAACCTGAGTTCGATTATTCCTAATTTCCACAGAAGTCTTATGAATAGTGAGATTTGAGCAATAAAAATGAAAAACTATCAGGTTAATTTAAGGCTTTTATTGTTTAAAGATTGCTGTTCATAAGGCTTTCCATTGGATTCATAGAGTTTCCCTTATATTTCGTTGTGACTTATCAAACTATGAATAGTCCTTCAAAGCCACGCCTTATCTAAGGAGAACTTTATGAACTGTGAAAGGTAGAAATAATCGAACCCAGGTTATAATGTTAAATTAAACATTTAATAATTCTGTATCTTCGCCAACAGAATAAATTGCAAGTCTCCGAATGAAAGCATTACAATACTTAAATAAATTTTTTTATAAATATAGATTTCGGTTAATATTAGGGATTTTAATAACTATTGTTGCCAAAATATTTGTTCTGCAAATTCCACAACTCATTCGGGAATCCTTAAATATAGTTGAAGATTATAACAATAATAAGATCAGTGATTTAAGTCTGGTGAAATCGCAATTAATAATCAACATTATTTATATTATAGGAGCGGCATTAATTTCGGGATTATTCACCTTTTTAATGCGGCAAACATTAATCGTAATGTCACGATTAATTGAATTTGATCTCAAGAATGAAATTTTTCAACAATATGAGAACCTTTCCCTAAATTTTTACAAAAAAAACAGAACCGGTGATTTGATGAATCGTATCAGCGAAGACGTTGGAAAGGTGCGAATGTATTTTGGACCTGCCATAATGTATACCATGAATATGCTGGTTTTATTTATTGTAGCTATAACTAAAATGATAAATATTGATGCGAAATTGACCATGTATACTTTAATGCCTTTACCTATTCTATCAATTGCAATTTATATTTTAAGCAGAATTATCAATAAAAGAAGCAATATAGTTCAACAATATTTATCAAAACTTACCACTTTTACTCAAGAGATCTTTTCAGGAATAAATGTCATCAAAGCATACAGTATTGAAAACCAAACTTCCAATGATTTTAGTGCTTTAGCAATTACGAGCAAAGAAAAGAACATTTCTCTATATAAAGCACAGGCATTATTTTTTCCTCTTATGATCTTGCTAATTGGGATAAGTAATATTCTAGTCATATATTTTGGAGGTATGCAGTATATTGATGGGGAAATTGAAAATATCGGAATAATTGCCGAATTTATTATTTATGTCAATATGTTAACCTGGCCGGTTGCAGTGGTTGGATGGGTTACTTCAATAGTTCAACAAGCTGAAGTCTCACAAAGAAGAATAAATGAATTCTTGGAGGAGGAACCTTCAATTCAAAACCTACAAAGAACAGAATCAGTAATTCATGGTGATATTGAGTTTAAAAATGTGAGTTTCACATATGAAGATACTAATATAACTGCCTTAAAGAATGTTAATTTCAGTATTAAAAAAGGGTCAACACTAGCAATTCTTGGGAAAACCGGTTCGGGTAAAACAACTATTGCGAGTTTAATTGCTAGAATGTATGAAGTTGATCAAGGTGAAATTTATATCGATAAAGATAAAATAAAAAATATCCATTTAACCTCATTGAGAAAAAGTATTGGCTTTGTACCTCAAGATGCATTTCTTTTTTCGGATACCATCAAGAACAATATAAAAATAGGTAATGAAAATGCCAGTGAAGAAGAAATAATTCAAGCGGCAAAATCAGCTTATATTCACCATAATATAGAAAAATTCAATAGAAAATACGAAACTTTTGTTGGAGAAAGAGGTGTAACTCTGTCAGGGGGTCAAAAACAAAGAATATCTATCGCAAGAGCCTTAATTTCAGATCCTGAAATATTGATATTTGATGATTGCTTATCTGCTGTTGATACAGAAACTGAAGAAGTTATCCTCAATAACCTAAAAATGGCTACAGAAGGTAAAACTTCAATAATAATTAGCCACAGAACTTCTTCTGTAAAAAATGCGGATAAAATAATAGTGTTGGATATGGGTAAAGTTATACAATCGGGTACACATGATCAACTAATCGCCATTGATGGATATTATCAAGACATTTATAATCAGCAACTTGAAGAAAAGTTAACAAATCCTGAATAAATTCCATAAAATGAGCTAAAATAATTGTTGCATACATTATTTAATTTTATAGATTTGTCTGAATAATTCAATATTAAACATAAATAAAAAATTAATATGAACGAAAAAGGGTTTATTGAACAGGAAGAAATTTTTTCTCAAGTTTTAAGAGCAGGTAGAAGAACCTATTTTTTTGATGTAAGAGAAACAAAAGCCGGTGATTATTATTTAACAATTACCGAGAGTAAAAAATTTACACATGAAGATGGTTCATTTCATTATAAAAAACATAAAATTTATTTATACAAAGAAGATTTTAGTGAGTTTGGTGAAATTTTAAATAAAGCTACAGAATTCATCATAAATGAAAAAGGTCAGGAAGTAATTAGTGAACGTCATCAAAAAGACTATCACAAACCAAATGAAGAGGATAATAATGGAACCAGTGTTGACAATACTTCAACAGATAGCTTTACAGATGTAAACTTTGAAGATATATAAAACTGAAAGCCATCATATAAAAATATGATGGCTTTTTTTTATGCAAAAATTGGATTTTTCACTTTTGTGAGGGTGGAGAACAAACCTTTATTCAATAAATTCAATACAGCAATTTTGTCAGATGTCTTTACCAAAAAAGATAAGTTATAATTACTGCCTCCATATGAAATCATCCTGATCGGTATGTTTTTTAAGCAGTTAAAAATAGCCGCTGTAATCCCTTTTTTATTTTGAGCCAAATCACCTGCGATACAAATTATACTTAATTCTGTATCTACTTCAATACTTCCGAATCCTTCCAACTCTTGAATGATCCTGCTAATTTTTTTATTATCATCAATAGTCAGGGAAACAGCAACTTCTGATGTTGTAATCATATCAATTGATGTTTCATTTTGCTCAAAAACCTCAAATACCTTTTTTAAAAAACCATAGGCCATCAACATTCTGTATGATTTTATCTTTATGGCTGTAATATTATCTTTAGCGGCTATTGCTCTAATTTTTTTTACAATGGCCTTATTATGTATTAATGTACCCTTAGCTTCTGGTTTAAAAGTGTTTTTGACCAAAACGGGGATATTTTTATCCTTTGCAGGAATAATACTTTGAGGATGTAAAATTTTAGCTCCAAAATAGGCAAGCTCTGCTGCTTCATCAAATGAAATTTCATCGATAGAAAATGTTCGATCCACAAATCTTGGATCATTATTGTGCATACCGTCAATATCAGTCCAAATTTGAATTTGATCAGCGACTAAGGCAGATCCTATTAACGAAGCTGTATAATCACTCCCTCCTCTTTTTAAATTATCAATCTCATTTTTTATATTACTGCAGATAAACCCCTGAGTAATAAAAGTATTTGAATTTGAATTATTACCAATAACCCTGGATAAATTTTCTTTTATCAGATTTGTTTGTGGTTCACCATTAAGATCAACTTTCATAAAATCCAATGCCGAAATTAGAACAGTTTTCTCTTCCAATTCTTCCATTAATAGTTGAAATATTTTTGTAGCAAATATCTCTCCTTGTGCCATGATCATTTTTTCTTCTTTAAGATTGAAATCCTTTTTTAAAAATGAAAGCATCAAGTCATTTTGATGATCCAGTATTTCTTTGGCTTTTAAATAAAAGATACTAGAGCTAAATAAGTCTTGAATTACATTAATATACTTTGTATTCAATATGGTCATTTCAAGTTCAGCTTCTTTGCTTTTTCCGGCAGATAACAGATTACTTATTTTCTGTAAGGCATTTGTAACTCCAGACATTGCAGATAATACAACAACCTTTGGCCCTTCTGTTTTGATAACTATGTTAGCAACTCTAAATATATTCTCTACTGAACCGACAGAAGTTCCGCCAAATTTTAATACGATCATCTTTTAATTTTTTTTTACAAATATTTAAATAATATTAATTTCTGAAAAATTTTATCAATATATTTACATATTATAACATTTTGTTTAATTCTTAACAATGAAAACAACTCAAGAAACCGTTGAAACTATTATTAAACGCACACCGTTTATAGAAGAGGCAATGCAGGATAAATTGATCAATGTTTCTTCCTTAGCAAGGTTAATTCAACCTGAAGTTGAACAGATCTTGGGGAAAAAAGTAAAAACCGGTGCTATCATGATGTCAATCAACCGGATATCACCAATCAATATTTTAAAAATCAGGAAGAATATAAAATCCCTTTCTTTAAAATTGGGTGACTTTATTGTACGCTCAGATCTGTTTGATTACACATTTAAAAATTCAAATACTTTGCATAAACAGATCTCATTGATCTTTGGCAAAATTGGAGATAACAGAGAATCATTTTTTACCGTTTCTCAAGGAATCTTTGAAACCAATATAGTCATTAGTTCAAATTTAAAAGAAGAGGTTGATACAATTTTCTTTGAAGAAGAATTACTTAGTTCAATGCATAAATTAGCTTCCATAACAATTAAACTACCAAAAATAAATTTGGAACAATCCGGTATTTACTATTTTATTTTAAAGCAATTGGCATGGTCTAATATACCGGTGCAGGAAGTTATATCAACAACTCATGAAATAACTTTAGTTGTTAAAGAAAGTGATATTAATAAAACTTTTTCAATTTTAATGGATCTAAAAAAGATCTAGACAATGTTTCAATACCTTCTATCAGTATTATGTTTTTTTCTTTTAAACCTTAATCGGTATGTTACTGAAATAAATTAATTAATGGATCAAATCTGTATCCGTCTATTCCCGGATCACAATCGTTGATTATATTTTTTTTGGAAAAATTTGAAATACATAAATAGTTTATAATTTACTTCAATTCCATAATCATTGCTTGGATCATAGTCAATTAATAGTTCATACAGGTTAGGATTATACACTAATGGTTGCATAACTCTTTGATTCCATTCAATAACATAAATATTATTTTTGATGGCAAGAAAGTTATTTGAATAGTAAGTCATTGGTTTCTGAGTAGCTAACCAGGAATCAAAACCAAGTTCAATAATTATTATTTCATATTCTAATTCTTTATTTTCAATCCTAATCGTATCATTTGAAATTTTTGTAGGAACAATTTCACTATTATCCGATGTGCTTTGTGAAGTATTACAACTATAAATTGAAACCAACAATAAAAGAAATGTAATTATTTTTTTCATTTTTTATAATTTTAGAACCTACATAATAACATCTCAAAATTAATGCCATTTATACATTAGAAAATTTCTTGAAATGCACGACCAAAATAATCAATGCAATTTGACGCTGTAAATGATTCCATGGTTTGGCTTTCATTGATTGCCAAATCAGCTGATTTTCCATGTAAATAAACACCAAAGATACATGCATTAAAAGGCGAATACCCTTGTGCTATAAAACCTGTAATAATTCCTGTTAAAACATCACCACTTCCGGCTGTTGCCAGTGCCGGATTACCTGTTGTATTAAAATATATTTTTCCTTTATATGCAATGGAAGTATATACACCTTTTAACACTACAATACATTTAAACTTCGATGAAAAATCTAATTGTTTATTAATTTTTTCATAATCATTTTTCCAATTTCCCACCAAACGCTCAAACTCTTTAGGGTGAGGAGTTAATATGGTATCTTCCTGTATCAGGTTTAATAAATCATTATGTTCTGCTAATATGTTTAAGGCATCAGCATCAATAACTAATGGTATATTATTTTCCTTCAAAAATTTTACAAAGCCCTTTTTTGTTTTTAAATGAGTTCCTAGACCTATCCCTATTCCAATAACATTGGCCTTGGTTTTATAATTAAAATGCTGCAAGTAGTTTTCATCATCAACTTCAACCATGACCTCTGGAATAGAAGTTTGGACAATTGTATACCCACATTTAGGAATATAAGCGGTAACCAAGCCACTTCCAATTTTCAATGCGGCTTTCGACGCTAAAACAACCGAACCAATTTTTCCAAAACTACCACCAATAATTAAACTGTGTCCAAAAGTTCCCTTATGTGAAAATTTACTTCTTGGTTTATGAATAGAATTTACTAATTCATGATCGACCGTCTGAAAATTAGATTTCACAGAATCAATAAAAGTTTGATCCAATCCAATATCTATGACTTCCCAATTTTCACTATATCGTTGATTTTCTGCTAATAAAAATGCTAATTTAGGATTTTGAAAAGTAAGCGTATGGGATGCCTTTATAACCGAATTTTTATCTTTTACTGAAGATTCTGAATATAATCCGGAGGGAAAATCGATGGAGATTACCGTAGTTGTAATTTTATTGATCTTGTGAATTACATCAAGAACAAGACCTTGAGGAGTTCTCGTTAATCCTATCCCAAAAATAGCGTCAATAACAATATCCTTATTAGAAATTTCTGGAAAATCTTTCGTTTCATATAAATTGATCGGTTTATGTTTCATTTGAACCAACCTTTCCAGATTAATTTTAAAATCACTACTTCTTTTATTACTAAAATTAACGATATAAGTTTGGACCTGATAATCTGACTGAATTAATTTTCTGGCCATTACTAAACCATCTCCACCATTGTTTCCAATACCGCAAAAAATGTGAATTGCATTATTCTTATCAGAATAATACTTATTGAACCAATCAAAACATTTCATTGCTGCAAATTCCATCAACTCAATAGATGATATTGATTTGATTTTAATTGTTTCTTTATCAGCCTGATAGATTTGTTTCGCATTGAGAATTTTCATGTATTTCAATTATAAATTACCAGCAAATAAAATAATCAACTTTATTCACAATAGATTCCTTATCGACTTTACATCTAATAAAGTTAATCAAAAATTCTGATATAAAACAGCGTACATTAATAACCTGAGTTCGATTATTCCTAATTTCCACAGAAGTCTTATGAGTAGTGAGATTTGAACAATCAAAACGAAAAACTAACGGGTTAATTTAAGGCTTTTATTGTTTAAAGATTGCTGTTCATAAGGCTTTCCGATGGATGCATAGAGTTTTCCTTATATTGCGTTGTGACTTATCAAACTATCAATAGTCCTTCAAAGCCACGCCTTATCTAAGGAAAACTCTATGAACTGTGAAAGATAGAAATAATCGAACTCAGGTTAATACCAAAAAAAAATCAATTCCAAAGAATTGATTTTAAAAAAATGATCTCAATTTAAGTATTTAAGATCTTTGAGTTCTATATATTAGCTTTTGTAAACACCCATATTGGCATATTTTTCCATTCTGATTTCTACCAGTTTCTTTAGGGATAGTTTGCTCAATTCAACATAAGCCTTTTTAATAGCCAATTCAACTGATTTATACGTTTTATCCCTATTTGTATGTGCTCCGCCTAATGGTTCTTTAATAATACCATCAATTAGTTTTAGTCTGTTCATATCTTTAGCTGTTAGCTTCAAAGATTCGGCAGCATCTTCTTTATATTCCCAACTACGCCATAATATGGAGGAGCAAGATTCAGGTGAAATTACCGTATACCACGTATTTTCAAGCATAAAAACTTTGTCTCCAACACCAATACCGATGGCACCACCTGATGCTCCCTCTCCAATAATAACCGTTATAATGGGAGTTTTTAATTTGGTCATTTCAAAGATATTCCGAGCAATTGCTTCACCTTGACCACGTTCTTCAGCTTCCAGTCCCGGATAAGCACCCGGAGTATCAACCAATGTAACAACTGGAACACCAAATTTTTCGGCCATTTTCATCAACCGCAAAGCTTTTCGATAACCCTCAGGGTTTGACATTCCAAAATTTCTGTATTGTCGAGTTTTGGTATTATACCCTTTTTGCTGACCAATGAACATATAAGATTGATCACCAATTTTACCCAAACCACCAACCATAGCTTTATCATCTTTAACATTTCTATCGCCATGAAGTTCCATAAAAGTACCCTTGGTCAGTGCCTTAATAAAATCTAATGTATATGGTCGAGAAGGGTGGCGAGATAATTGGACTCTTTGCCAAGCAGTCAGGTTTTTGAAAATATCCTTTCTTGTAGTTTCAAGTTTGATTTCAATCTGTTTACAAGTTTCTGTAACGTCTACATCACTTTCTTCACCGATTAGCATACATTTATCTAACTGATCTTCCAGCTCTTTAATCGGTAATTCAAAATCTAAATATTCCATTTCTATGTGTTATATTTAAAAACCAATAAAAATATTTACTGGCTTTTATATT
>Ga0209013_10000604_pt1 | contig 32495 bp, 32 predicted proteins | sample Cruoilmetagenom2_FD_187291 | JGI IMG/M metagenome (GOLD analysis project Ga0209013, IMG submission 187291) | Oil polluted marine microbial communities from Coal Oil Point, Santa Barbara, California, USA - Sample 2 (SPAdes) (version 2) | ecosystem: Environmental > Aquatic > Marine > Oil seeps ...
CTGAGGCGCTTGCTGGCGCGCTGCTCGGAATGCTCGACGTGGACGACGAAGTCGTTGTGTTCGAGCCGATGTACGACAGCTACCAGGCATGCATTGCGCTCGCAGGGGCCAGAGCCGTTCCCGTTCTCCTGGAGCCGAACGACGAAGGCCAATACGGTTTCGACCCGGCTGAGCTGCGCGCCGCAATCTCGCCGCGGACGAAGCTCATCCTGCTCAATACTCCTCATAACCCGAGTGGCAAGGTCTTCACCCTCGCCGAACTCACACTGATCGCCGAACTGGCCCAGGAACATGACCTCGTGGTTGTGACCGACGAAGTGTACGAACACCTGCTCTTTGACAACCGTCGTCATATCCCGCTTGCCACGCTCCCCGGGATGTGGGAGCGCACATTGACGATTTCCTCTGGTGGCAAGACGTTCCACACAACGGGATGGAAGATCGGCTGGATGTCGGGCCCCGAGCCGTTGGTGACTGCAGCAAAGACAGCCAAACAGTTCCTCACGTATGCCAACGGAGCCCCATTCCAGCCCGCGATGGCGGTCGGCCTCGCGTTACCCGACAGCTACTTCGAAGGATTGGCTGCGAACTTGCAATTGGCCCGTGACCATCTCGTGACCGGACTTCTCGCGGCCGGTTTCAATACCCCGATTCCGGAGGCCACGTACTTCACAACCGTCGACATCCGGCCCGTCGACAGTACCGGAGATGGGTTGGCGTTCTGCCGGTCGCTGCCGGAACGGTGCGGTGTCGTGGCGGTCCCGAATGAAGTGTTCTACATGCGTCCAGAACATGGACGACACCTGGTCAGATTCGCGTGTTGCAAGCAACTCGATGTGATCAACGCCGCGGCACAACGGCTCGCTGAGGGTTTTGCGACGTGAGCGTCCTGCGAGTAGCTGCGGTCCAGCACGACATCATCTGGCGTGATCGAGAGGCCAATTTCGAACGCTTGGCGGCGCCAATTGCGGGAGCGGTCGCCAGCGGGGCAGGGCTTGTTGTCCTCACCGAGACATTCTCGACCGGCTTCTCGTTCGACACGCCCGGACTTGGCGAACCCGAGGGTGGTCCGTCGGCGCAGTTCTTGGCTTCGATGGCTGCTGAACACGGGGTCTGGGTCGGCGGGTCATGTCCCGAAGTTGCACCCGGTTCGCCGGCTGCCGATCAGCGTCCTTCAAATGTCTTCGTTCTCGTAGGACCCGACGGTACGACTCATCGCTATCGGAAGATCCACCCTTTCTCGCATGCCGACGAAGAGCGCTACGTGCGCGCGGGCACCGAGTTCGTCACCGTCGAAGTGGAGGGCGTGCGTGTCAGCCTCTTTGTTTGCTATGACCTGCGATTTGCGGACGAGTTCTGGGCTCTCGCGACTTCGACTGACCTCTATCTGGTCGTTGCGAACTGGCCTGCCAAGCGACGTCTCCACTGGTCTGCACTTCTTCGTGCCAGAGCAATCGAGAATCAGGCGTACGTTGTCGGCGTGAACCGGGTCGGAACCGGGGGAGCGCTCGACTATTCCGGCGACAGCGCGATCATCGACCCGCTCGGCGAGCTACTGGCGACCGGTGCCGGTGGCGAGACGGTGCTACTTGCCGATATCGACACCGATCACGTCTCGTCGACCCGCGACCACTTCCGATTCCTCCAAGACCGTCGCTGACCCATACCGGAAGCAAATGAGACGAATGGGGTCAGACCCCATTCGTCTCATTTGCTTAGGCGTTGTTGCATCGAGACGCGGATGCCGTAGGGGGTGTCCTGCTGGCCGATTTCGACGAAGCCGCGACGGGTATGGAAGGCGAGCGATTGTTCGTTCGGCGGTTCGAGGTTGACCTCGAGCGTTAATCGTTTGACGCCATCGAATGTGGTCAACAGGCGCTCGATCTCGGCGTAGAGCAACGTGCCGAGGCCGCGACCCTGGAATGCCGCGTCGAAAGCCACGCGGTCGAGATACATGAGGTCGTCGTAGCGGTCGGTGAACCACCGATAATTGACCGACTCATAGTTGGCATTCGGGCCGAGGACGAGGCAGAAGCCGACAATCGCTCCTTCGACTTCCACAACAAGGGCGATTGGACTCTCGTTGACGATCGCGGCGAGCCGATCGGCATCGAGGGACCCCACCTCGGGCACGTTGGCTTGGTTGAGATCGAGCACTCGAGACAAATCGTTTTGTGCGATCTGACGTATCAACGTTGTCGGAGATGTTGTCATCGAGCGGGCACCGTAACGGTTTAGCCTCCGATACGGCGTTGCCGGGCAATCTCCTCGTCATCTACGGTGCCCATTCGTGTCGGCTCCAGTCATCATCGCGTCCGACCTGCGCAAACAGTTCGGTGACTTTGTTGCAGTGGATGGGGTCGATTTCGAAGTACGACCAGGCGAGTCGTTCGGCTTTCTCGGCCCGAATGGTGCTGGGAAGACGTCCACGATGCGGATGGTCGGATGTGTCTCCCCGGTCACTTCCGGAGGGCTCTCGATATTTGGCCTGGATCCGGAACGTGATGGACCTGAGATCCGTTCGCGTATGGGCGTCGTCCCGCAGACCGATCAACTCGACGCCGAACTCACCGTCTCGGAGAATCTGCTGATCTATGGCCGGTACTTCGACATCCCTCGAGCCGAATGTCGGCGGCGCACGGTTGATCTACTCGAGTTCGTCCAACTCAGTGAACGTGCTGACGATCAGGTTGATCCACTGTCGGGAGGTATGAAGCGTCGCCTTACGATTGCCCGCTCACTCATCAACGAACCAGATTTGCTGCTGCTCGACGAGCCGACAACAGGGCTCGACCCCCAGGCCCGCCACGTTCTCTGGGACCGCCTCTACCGCCTGAAGCAACGCGGGGTCACGCTAGTACTCACCACGCACTACATGGACGAAGCGGAACAGCTCTGCGATCGGCTCGTTGTGATGGACCAGGGGCGGATCGCCGCGGAGGGTTCACCGCGGGAGCTGATCGACAGGTACTCGACACGCGAAGTGCTGGAGCTGCGATTTGCCGTTGGTGAGAACGAAGCCATGGCAGTCAAGTTGCATGGAATCGGTGAGCGTTGCGAGCTGCTTCCGGATCGCATTTTGATCTATGCGCGCGACGGCGAGGACGCCCTGAGCGAAGTTCGTCGGCGCGGTGTTGATCCTGGTGGGAGTCTGGTTCGCCGGAGTTCGCTGGAAGACGTATTCCTCCGACTCACCGGCCGAGCCCTCGTCGATTGAGGATGCGCTGATCATGTCGACACCCACAGCCGTGAGGGTCTGGGAGAACCATCTGATGCGCTATCGGAAGATCTGGGGTTCGCATCTTCTCGGGGCGTTCGTCCAGCCCGTCTTGTACTTGTTCGGCATGGGTCTGGGAGTCGGCGCGCTTGTCGACCGCAATACGGAATCGATCGTCTTGCTCGACGGTGTGTCGTACTTCGCTTTTCTGGCACCTGCGTTGCTGGCGACGACGGCGATGATGAGTGGAGGCCAGAGCTCACTATGGGAGCTGGCCGACGGATTCATCTGGAGCCATAGGTATGAGGCAATGGCATCGACTCCGTTGACGCCCCGCGAGATCGCGGACGGGCTGGCGCTGTGGCAGGCAACGCGGACTGCCCTGGCGGTAATTGCAGTTGCTGGAGTTCTCGCGCTTTTCGATGAGACGAGAACTTGGGGTCTGTTGGTCGCGATTCCTGCCGCTGTGCTGACCGGATTGGCGTTCGCGTTGCCGATCTCTGCCTGGTCTTCAACCAGAAAGAACGGATCGTCGTTTCCGGCGGTCATTCGCTTTGCACTCATTCCGATGTTCTTGTTCGGCGGCGCCTTCTTCCCGATCGACCTACTTCCTGGATGGTTACAGCCGGTGGCCTACGTGACGCCGCTGTGGCATGGAATCGAACTCTGTCGCGGTGCGGTGATCCCATCGATTGACAGCGGACCTGTTGCCGTGCACCTTGCCGTGCTGCTCGCATATACGTCTGCGGGACTCCTGGCCTGTTGGATCACCTTTTCGAGGACACTACGTCCATGAGCGAGCGGACTCTCGCTCTGCGGATTGTTCCGGTCGAGCTGCTCACAGCCCGGCGTCCCCAACGCATGGTCGAGCGCAGCGTCATGTTCTACAGACACGCGTGGATGATTCTGGTGTCTGGATTCTTCGAGCCATTGCTCTATCTGCTGTCAGTTCAGGTTGGCTTTGCCGCGCTGGTGGGTGAGGTGACAGATAATGGAGTCACGTACGACTATGCGGAGTTCGTGGCCCCGGCGCTGATGGCGGCTGCTGCGATGAACGGGGCGATCTTCGACGCCACCGGCAACGTCTACGAGAAGCTTCGACACAGCAAGCTGTACGACACGGTGCTGGCCACCCCGATGACAGCCGCCGACATTGCGCTCGGGGAGATCATGGGCGCCGTAGCGCGAGGGTCGCTCTACTCGGTGGCATTCGTGCTCACCATGTGGGCGCTCGGACTCGTTGGCTCTCCTCTCGTCGTGCTTGCTGTGCCGGCATGTGTTCTCATCGGGTTTGCCTTCGCGTCGCTCGGAATGGCGTTCACCACCTACATGCGGTCGTGGTCAGACCTCGAATACATCAACGCGGTGACGCTGCCCCTCCTACTGTTCTCGGCGACCTTCTACCCGTTGTCCAGTTACGGCGGATGGAGCTGGATTGTCTATTTCAGCCCTCTTTACCATGGTGTGGCGATCGTTCGTGGATGCAATCTGGGGGTTCTGGAATGGAGCATGCTCGGCAATATCGCGGTGTTGCTCGCGCTGTCGCTGGCCGGTCTGCGTTTCACTGCGCGCCGTATCGGCGGTCTGCTACTCACTTGAACACACGAGGTGAACGAACTCCCAACAATCACGGGGGGATGACACGCGGTTGGATTGGCTCCTACGCTGTTCGGCATGCTGTTTCGAAAGAACGATGAAATCGTCGCTGAGGTCGATGCTCTACCGGGGCGCACCGCTCAGACGATGCCGGTGCCCGACGAACATTTTGTGAACGGCCATCCGCTCACCGGTCCATGGCCGGACGGCTTCGAGACGATCGTGTTCGGAATGGGGTGTTTCTGGGGTGCTGAGCGCAAGTTCTGGGAACTCGACGGCGTCTACTCCACATTCGTCGGCTACGCGGGTGGCTACACGCCCAACGCCACCTACGAAGAGACTTGCTCAGGTCGCACTGGCCATACCGAGGCGGTGGTCGTGGTGTTCGATCCCGAGGTCGTCACCCTCGAACGGCTGCTTCAGGTGTTCTGGGAAGAGCATGACCCAACCCAGGGCATGCGCCAGGGCAATGACCGCGGCAGCCAGTACCGAAGCGCGATCTATTTCGCCGACGAGGCACATCGAGGCGCGATCGACGCTTCACGGTCGATGTTCCAGCAGCGTCTCACGGCTGCCGGTTACGAAGAGATCACCACCGAGATCGACACGATCGACGTGATGAGTGGCTTCTTCTACGCCGAGCCGTACCACCAGCAGTACCTAGCAAAGAATCCAAGCGGATACTGCGGTATCGGTGGTACCGGAGTGAGCTGCCCAATCGGGCTGGTTTCGTAGGACGCTCGCGGGCGCTCGATTCTCGACGCGTCAGCCCCAGCCGTTGGAGCGGATCTCGTCGCCATCGGCGTCCAGCCGACGACCCGACCACCGCAGCGCGCCCGGTGTGGCAGACAGCTTCGCGATGAGACCCTGCATCGGCGTTCCCTCGACTTCCGTGATGGCCGCGCGTTCCACGTAGTGCGGGTCGGCCGCGATGTCGGCCATGTCCAGCACCGGCCCGATCGCGGCTTCGGCCGACATGAACGCTTCGAGGACCTCGGCTTGTGTCCGCTGTGCACACCACGCGGTCATGATCGCTTCGAGTTCCGAGCGGTTGGCCATCCGATCATCGAACGTCGCAAATCGCGGATCGTCAGGCACTCCGAGTACACCGAGAACACGCTCCGCTACCGAATCGCTGCTCGTGGAGACGCCGACCCAACGGCCGTCGCTGCACTCATAGGTGCCCCGGGGCACGGTGTACGGAAGTCCGGCGCCGAGCCGTGGCTGTTGTTCCCCGGTGACTCCGTAGAGCGAGACGAGTGGGCCCATCATCTGGAACATCGTTTCGAGCAGATTCGTATCGACGACCTGTCCGACTCCTGAATGGAGGGCGACCATGGTCGCGAACGCGGCCGCAATTCCGGTGACTTCATCGGTGAGCGCAATGGGTGGTAAGAGCGGCTGACCGTCCGGTTCACCACTGAGAGCCGCGAGCCCGGACATCACCTCGGCAATCGTCGCGAATCCCGGACGCGACGCATATGGCCCGTCCTGGCCGAAACCGGTGACCCGTGTGATGACAAGGGAGGGGTTGCGACCGAGCAGGACATCGGGCCCGAGCCCCATCCGTTCGAGACCACCAGGGCGCGAGTTCTCAATCAACACATCGGCGTCGGTAATGAGTTCGAGCAGGATCTTTCGATCGGCGTCATCCTTGATGTCGAGAACAATTGTGCGCTTGTTGCGGTTGACGAGCTTCCACCAGAGCCCTTCGCCGTCACGCGGGTCACGCCACGCCAGGCTGCGTAATCCGTCGCCTTCCGGTCGTTCCACCTTGATCACGTCCGCGCCGAAGTCGGCGAGGTAGCGCGCGCAGTTCGGGGCCGCGAGAACTGCAGACATGTCGATGACGCGCAGTCCGGCCAACGGCATCCCCAAATGAGACGAATGGGGTCTGACCCCATTCGTCTCATTTAGAAGCGGTTGGCCGGGGATGTTTTCGGATTGGTTGTTCATGGCGTCCACCCGGCAAGCAGGCCAACTGCTTTACCGACGTCGTCGCCGGTTCCGGCATACGAGAAGCGCACGTACTCGTCGCCGCGCGCCAGATCGAAGTCGATCCCGGACGTCGCCGCAATGCCCAATTCAATGAGCCAACGCTGGCACAACTCGAGCGAATCGATGCCGAGTTCCCGGGTGAACTGGGGAACGTGGGCGTACACGTAAAAGGCTCCATCGGCGGGAGCGATGTCGGTGATACCCGCTGCGGCGAGTCCATCGATCAGGAGGTGACGATTCGCCCGGTAACGCTCGACATGTTGGTCGAGTTCATCCGTGGCGTCGAGCGCAGCCAGAGCTGCGACCTGTGAAACGTGGGGCGCGCAGATGAATAGGTTCTGCTGAAGTCGTTCGACGGTGTCGACCACGCTGTCCGGCGCGACGATCCAACCGACTCGCCAACCTGTCATCGAGAAGTATTTCGAGAAGCTGCTGACGACGAACGCCTCGGGGTGATAATCGAGGATCTGTGGCGCCGGCGGCCCATCGACGATGGAGTGATAGATCTCGTCGGCGATTACGATGACGTCCCGTTCGCGGCACGCCGATGTCAACTCGCCCAGCGCATCCGCGCCCAGCACGGTCCCGGTCGGGTTCGACGGCGAGGCGATGATGATCCCGTCCAGGTTGCCGGCGCTGTCGAGGTGGTTGGGAGTCGGAGCCCACCGGGTCTCCGGGCCGACCGGAATCGGTACTGGGGTAATGCCGAGCGCGATCAGCGCGTTGCGGTAGCACGGGTACCCGGGCTCGAGAACTCCGACTCGATCGCCGGGCTCGAACAGCGTGAGGAACGCCAGCGTGAATCCAGCCGACGCTCCGCCGACCACCAAGATTCGGCTGGCGTCGACGTCGGCATAGCGCCGGGCGAGTCGCTGGCGCAGCGACTGTAATCCGCCGGCGTTGGTGTACCCCAACGGCTTGTCGAGGTGCTCACGCACGGCCTCACGGGCACGAGCCGGTAGGGGCGTCGACGGCTGACCGACTTCCAGGTGCAGGATATGTCGACCTGCCGCTTCCAGCTGGCTGGCCTGACGGCTCATTGCCATTGCATGGAACGGCGGGACAGAGGCGGCTCGCAACGCGGCTTCGATCATTTGTTGATTGTTGCACCGGCCCTTACGTGGGCCCCATTCCCGGGGTGCCCCGCGTCGGTTTTCGACAGGTTGGGTGTCCGCCCGTCAGCCGACGAGTTCTCCGGCGTTCAGTTGGTGGGCGTATCGTCCGTCGGCGGCAACGAGTTCGTCGTGGGTCCCGATTTCGGCGATCCGGCCATTTTCAATGAAGGCAATCTGGTCCGCGCTGCGGATTGTCGATAGCCGGTGAGCAATGATCAGCGCGGTTCGGCCAACCATGGCGTGGTCGAGAGCTGCCTGGATGAGAGCCTCATTCTCATTGTCGAGATGACTTGTGGCTTCGTCGAGCACCATGATCGCTGGGTTCTTGAGGAGCAGGCGGGCGATCGCAAGACGTTGCTTCTCGCCGCCGCTCAGCCGGTATCCGCGTTCTCCGACGATCGTGTCGTAGCCGTCGGGGAGTGCCGCGATCGTTTCGTGAATGCGGGCCGAACGGGCTGCCTCGACCAGCTGTTCGTTGGAGGCGTCCGGTAAGGCATAGCGCAGATTGTCACCGATTGATTCGTGAAACAGGTGTGGGTCCTGCGAGACGATTCCGACCGCGGCCCGAAGCGAGTCGAGCGTCAGGTCGCGAACATCGTGACCGTCCACCCGAACCACTCCGTCCGTCACGTCGTAGAGACGTGGAAGCAACGAGATCGTCGTCGACTTGCCTGCTCCTGAGGCACCGACGAGTGCCACCGTCTGGCCTGGTGAGATCGACAATGAGAGACCGCTGAGCACATCGACGTCAGGGTCGGCGTCGCCACCGAGACCCGCGTTTTGCTCCATCGAGGCGATGGCCGACTCGTTTGCAGGCGGATAGCGAAAGACCACATCGTCGAATTCAACCGAACCAGTCGCGTCGAAGAGATCGAATGCGCCTGGGCGTTCCTGGATTGCCTCCGGAGCGTCGAGAACTTCGAAGACCCGTTCGAAACTGACCATCGATGTCATGAGGTCGACCCGCGCGTTCGTCAGGCCCGTGAGTGGTTGGTACACCCGAGTGACCAGTGCAGCCAATGCGACCAACGTGCCGGTCGAAATGCTGCCGTCGACGACCATCAGCGCGCCAATGCCATAGATCGCGGCCGTGCCCAGCGCCGCCACGAGCCCGAGAGCGACGAAGAAGACTCGGCCGTAGAGGGCAGACCGAATACCAGTGTCGCGGACTCCTCCCGCCTGACGCTCGAACGCGGATCGTTCGCGGGCGCCTGAACCGAACAGCTTGACCAAAGTTGCTCCGGAGACGTTGAAACGCTCAGTCATCTGGGTGTTCATCGCCGCGTTGTAGCCCATCTGCTCGCGCGAGATGCCCTGCAGCCTGGTACCGACGCGTCGGGCCGGAATGATGAAGATGGGAAGAACGATCAGCGTCAGCAGCGTCAGACGCCACTCCAAGGCAAACATCGCTGCAAGCGTCGTCACGAGAACAATGACGTTGCTGACCACGCTGCCGAGCGTGCTGGTCACAGCGGTCTGGGCCCCGATGACGTCGTTGTTCAGACGCGACGTGATCGATCCAGTCGGTGTCCTGGTGAAGAACGCGATCGGCATCCGCTGCACCTTCGCGAACAGTGCCCGTCGAAGGTCGAAGATGAGGCCCTCACCGACGCGTGCACTGCACCAGCGCTGCACGATGGCCAGGACGGCATCGGCAAGCGCTGCGGCAACCGCGATTGACGCCAGAAACACGATCAATCCGCGGTTGCTGTCGGGAATAGCCGTATCGATGATGCCCCTGACTACGAACGGCGCGACGAGAGCGAGGAGGGCGGCGGCGAAGATTGCCGCGAGAAACAAAACGATCGTGCTCCGATAGGGCTTGGCGAACCCCCACACACGGCGCAAGGTTCCCTCCTGGAGCTGGACCCCTTTCACCTCATCACTGTTGCGAGGCATCATTGAGTGCGGTGGCATTCGCATTCCGCCACGCTAGGAGCCCGATCAGCGGATCGCTGCCGACGGTGCGATTGCGTTCAGCCGTACGATGGGTCCGATGTGGAGAACGATTCCGACGACTGCACTCGTCGTCCATAGCGGTGGTGGTTCTGGCCGTCGAGGTCGATTGGTCGCTCTCCTGGCGGTTGGAGCGCTCGCGGCGGCTTCGTGCTCCGGGGGCTCCGACAGCAGTGAACCTCCGCCGGCAACTCGCGATGTCAGCGATGTCAGCACCACGGTCCCGGTGACCACCGTCCAACCCAATTCCGCAGCTACAGCGCCGGAGCCACTCGAGTACTTGATCGAATGGAACGACCTGGGTGACAGGGTCGACACAGGGTCGATAACCGTGCCGCTCGACTACGCCGAGTCGCAGGGTGAGACGATCGAGCTCTATCTAGTCCGTCACAGGGCCGAGGACGATCAGCGGATTGGCTCACTCCTCGCCAACCGTGGAGGTCCTGGTGCCCCGGGCACCGTCATCGCCGAGAACGCGACCGGTTGGTTCGGGGCTGACATCACCGACAACTTCGATGTCGTCGCATGGGACCCACGAGGTACGGGGGAAAGTGGTGGCGCGGTCGACTGCATCGACGATGACGAGTACGACCGGTTCTTCTCGTCTCTCGATGTGACTCCGGAAGACGAAGGCGAGAAGGAAATGATTGTCGATCTCGCCGAAGATTTTGCTCAACGGTGCGCCGATCGAGTCGCGGAGCTGCAGTACATCGGCACCAACAACTCGGCGCGAGACATGGACGCGATCCGCCAGGCGCTGGATGAAGTTCAGGTTTCGTACTTCGGGTGGAGTTACGGCAGCGAACTCGGTGGGGTATGGGCAACGATGTTCCCTACCACGGTACGGGCAGCGGTATTCGACGGGGCGGCTGACCCTGAGGCGGACCCTCTAGAACAGACCCGCCAGCAGTGGATCGGATTCGAGGCGGCCCTGAACACCTTTCTTGCCGGCTGTAGCGCCAACAGCTCATGTGCTTTCCACAATGATGGAGATGCCGAGGGTGCATTCGATGCTCTGATGGCAGGTCTCGATGGCACCCCCTTACCCAGCACCGATGGTCGCGCCAATGTGGATCTCGGCGTCGCGGTGACCGCGGTTGTGCAGTCGATGTACTCGGATCGTTACTGGCCGGCGCTAGAACGAGCGCTGGAAGATGCTGCGGCGGGCGACGGTGCCGGGCTGTTGCAACTCCAAGATGCGTACTACGGGCGGAATCCAGACGGGACCTACAGCAATTTGCTCGAAGCGTTTCAGGCGATCACCTGTGCAGATGAAGAGGAACGGCCAACGGTCGAAGAGTCCGATGCGGACGCAGCCGAACTCATCGGAGTGGCTCCCCGTCTGTTCCCATTCACGACAGGCTCCTACTCCTGCACATTCTTCCCCGACTCACTGGATCCGCGGATCAACATTACAGGTGTGGGCGCGGGTCCAATCGTCGTGATTGGTACAACGGGCGACCCGAGCACTCCGCTGGCGAGCAGCCGCGCGATGGCCGACACGCTCGAAGACGGCCGATTGGTTGTTGTGGAGGCGAATCGACATACCGGGTATCGAGACAACGACTGCGTTGACGACATCGTGCACGACTACCTGGTCCAACTTGTCGTCCCGGAGGACGGGACGCTCTGCTCGTAGCGCTGTCACCGGGGCTGGTCATTGTGAGAAACGAGTCGGTTGCGATTCGCCGGTAGCCTCGATATCGGAAGGCTGCCAGAGCGGACGAATGGGACGGTCTCGAAAACCGTTGAGGTCTTTTGGGTCTCCGTGGGTTCGAATCCCACGCCTTCCGCCAGAACGTCCACGGGCGTCCATGGAGATCCACGAAAAGCCTGCTGAGCAGGGAAAACGTGAATCGCGATCCATGGACGCCCGTCGTCGTCAACAAAGCGCCCAACGGTCAAGCCGAACCGTTCTTCGACCGGACCCGTGAGGTGTGGGTCGCACCGTGGCGAAAGCCTGACGGCAAGGTCGGGCGACCGACCGGCAAGACGAGGGCGCTCGCCGTTGCCTCGCGTGATCGTCACGTTGCGAAGTCCGCGCACGAGGCACAGTTCGGCGAACTGGCCGACGGCTTCACCGATCACACGACCGTCGGCGAACTGTCCGCCTGGTGGTTGGAGCACGTCGCCCGACATCGGGTCCGGCCGACTTCGCTCGCCACCTACCGCAAGCACGCTTCGGTGATCGACGGCAAGCTCGGGGCGGTTCCCGTCTGCGAACTGCGAGCCGAGCAGGTGACGACCTTCGTGTCGGATCTGCTCGACGAGGGCTCCGCATCGCGGGCGAAGAACGTTCGGACGCTGCTCGTCCAGATCTTGGAGCAGGGTGTGGAGTTCGGGTTGGCCGCGCAGAACGTGGCACGAAAGGTGAAGGCACCGAAGTCGGCGCCGAAGCAACGACGCACGATCACCCCTGATCAGACCCAACATCTGATCGCCGAGTGCGATCCGCGTTTCGCAGCCGCGGCGGCACTCTGCGTCGTGCAGGGCTGGCGCATCAGCGAGGCGCTCGGCCTCTCGTGGCAGGACCTCGACCTCGATGCGGGGTCGGTGCTCGTCCGTCGGGGTTCGACCTATGCCGATCGTGTCGGTATGGTGCTCGGCCCAACCAAGACACGAGGTGCCACGGGCGTCCAAGTGCTCGGGCGAACCGTCGTGTCACTCCTTCGAGCTCGGCACGATCTGTTCGAAGCGGATCGTGCGGCGTTCCCCGGCCCGTGGCCGACGGCCGAGTACGACGGCCAGCCCCTCAACTTGGTCTTCACGACCGCGGACGGAACTCCGACGCTGCGCCAGCATGTCGATCGAGCGATCCGCAAAGCGGCCGAACACGCTGACATCGATTCCGCCGGCCTCGGCACCCACGCCGGTCGCCGATCGGTCGTGACCAACCTCTTCGCTTCAGGCTCGCTCGACCTCGAAGACGTCGCTCGCTTCGTCGGTCACAACGACGTCGCAACGACGCGTGGCTACGTTCAGCATGAAGGTGATCGGCCACGGCAAGTCAGCGAACGTGCCCTCGAACTCCTCGACCCGCAACGAGCCGACGACCAGACCTGATCGCTCGCTTGCAACATCGGGTGCTGCGGGGATGCCGACCTCATGGGCGTCGCTATCGAGCGCTCGATTACCCGCATAATGCCGGATAGCGAGCGGTCCGAAGGTGGTCGCGGCGCTGCGAGTACCGAGCGCACGATGCCTGTCCGTACCGAGTGCCACCAAAGGTCGAGTTGCCCAGGCGGCGCGGAAGGTTCAGTCCGTCGGTACGTCTCGCGGCATCGTCGGGGAGTCGAGCCGGATCGACGCCGTCGGCGCGAGCCGGACCCCGGCCTGTTCGAAGGCGATCTTGATGGCACTCGGTGGAGTGAGCCAGTCATGAGAGGTGCTGGAGCAGGAACTTGTTGAGCTCGGCGTAGGTGAAGCGGGACTCGGGTGAGTTGAGCGGGTTGCCGTAGTCGCCGTGGGCGACGCCTTCGAGCACGAGCAGGTCCGCGATCGAGCCGGCGGCGCGGATCCTGGTGTGCGTTCGCGCGGTGGCGCTCAGCAGCAGGTCTCGAGTCCCGCTGACCAAGAACGTGGGTGGGAATCCTTCGAAGCTCTCATAGACCGGCGAGACCATCGGATCGGTCAGCTCGCGGCCGCCGGCGTGGAAACGGACGGCGTTGACGTAGGACTCGTGGCTCGGGATCGCACGGTCGATGCCACGGTTGATGTACAGCGTGTCGCCGACGTCGCTCATGTCGTTGCCGGGCGTGCCGAGGTAGAGCGCGCCGGGAACGTCGATGCCGTCTCGGATTGCTTGTTGAACAGCGATCGTGCTGAGGTTGCCGCCGCCGGAACTGCCGCCGAGGGCGACCGCCGCCGCGGGGCGTTCGCTGACGACTTGGCGGTACACGGCGCTCACGTCGTCGACTGGGGCAGGGAGGGGGTGGTCGGGCGCCATGCGATAGTCGATCGACAGGGCCCGGATCCCGATGCGGTGCGCGATCACGATCGCCTCCATGGCCCCGGCCTCGCCCGCGTTGAGAATGAAGCCGCCGCCGTGCACGTACACGAAGAGGTGATCTTCGTGTCGCGGGTCGAGTGTGGCAGGGCTGACGTGGAACACGTCGACTCCGCCGATGACATTCGGGGTGATCGTGGCGCCGACGCGGTCGCACAGTGCACGCACCTGCTCGGCGGCCAGGGCATCCATGTCCGCGACCAGTGCCCTCACCGCGTCCTCGTCGTCGGGGACGCCCGCCTCGTCGGGATCGGGTTGCGGGGTCGCGGCGATCGACTCGCGCAGTTCGTCGCTCACGTCGCGAGGCAGAGGCAGGTCGCGGGGACCGATGTGCCACGGCCCGGTCGGCTTTCGATCGGGCGCGATGGGGATTGAACCCTCGAGGTCGTCGGTGTCGTCACGTGGGGGGAGGTCGCTCATGGGGTCCTACTGTCGTGACATGGCGATCCGGAGTCGTTCCTCGGGACCGATGAGATGGTCGTCGTCCTCGGCGGCGCTTGCGAGATCGATCTGCACCCAGCGCACCCGGCCGTTGAAGTGGCTGTCGGCGGGTGAGTAGTCGTCGCTGACCGCACTCCCGGTGTCCTCGCCGAGATCGGTTGTCTCGTCGGCCGAGAACAGCATCGGCACGGTCCGCTCGACGCGGCCGGCGCCGGCCTGTTCGCCGTCGACGTAGAGCACGACGTCGCCGCCCTTGCCGAGCCCGCCGCCGTCGTAGGTGAACTCCATGCGAACCTGGTGTTCGCCGGCCGGTACCGGGGCGTCGCCGTACACCTTGTACAGCTCGACGCCGAAGGTGTTGTAGCAGTAGGCGGGGCGCCCCTCGTGGAGGTACAGCGACCATCCTGCGTATTGGCCACCCTGGGAGATCAGCACGCCGGAGCGGCCCGTGTCGGGCACCACGATCTGCGCCGACACCGCGTGGGACTTGTTCTTGATGTTGACGACGCTGTTTTCCGAGAGCCGTTTCATTCCGCGGAACAGCAACTGTGAGTCACCACCGATCAGGACGGGACGGCCGGCGAGGTCGCTGTTGAACCGCTCGACGCGGCGGTCGTCGAGCGGGAAGACGTCGTAGCGGGTTCCCTCGATCATGAACAGCCGTTGGAGCTCGGCCAGCTTCTCGGGTTGCTCGGCGGCGATGTCGTTGGCCTGGGTCCAATCATCGGGGCCGTACAGCTCCCACGCGTCGGCCTCGATCGGCGGCGGTTGCTGGTCGAGGACCCACGGCGTGCTGTGGCGCGTGACCGCGGTCCATCCCTCGTGGTAGATCCCACGGTTCACGAACATCTCGAAGTACTGGGTTCGTCGCTGGTCGTCGGCGACCGGGTCGTCGAAGCTGTAGCGCATGCTGACCCCGTGCAGGGGCATCTGGGCGACGCCGTTCACTTCGTGCGGTTCGGGAAGCCCGGCGGCATCGAGCACGGTCGCCGCGATGTCGATGACGTGGTGGAACTGGTGCCTGACCTCACCCTTCGACTCGATGCCGGCAGGCCAGTGGACGATCGTCCCGTTGCGCGTCCCGCCCCAGTGGGAGGCCACCTGTTTGGTCCATTGGTACGGGGTGTTCATTGCGTGCGCCCAGCCGACCGCGTAGTGGTTGAACGCTTCCGGGGTGCCGAAGTCGTCGATGCGCGACACCATGAACTCTGTCGTCTCGAGGTCGAGTGCCCCGTTGAGTGACATCAACTCGTTGAACGTCCCGTGCAACGTGCCCTCGGCCGACGCGCCGTTGTCACCGATGATGTAGTAGATCAGCGTGTTGTCGAGCACGTCGAGGTCGTCGACGGCGTCCACCAGCCGACCGAGGTGATGGTCGGTGTGCTCCAGGAATCCGGCGTATACCTCCATCTGGCGGGCGAGCACCGGCTTGAGGTCGTCAGCGACGTCGTCCCAGGCCGGGATCTCCTCGTGCCGCGTCGTCAGCTCGGCATCCGGGGGGATCACGCCGAGCTCTTTCTGGCGAGTGAACGTGCGCTCCCGCTGCGCGTCCCACCCGTCGTCGAACCGGCCCCGGTACTTCGCCGACCACTCCTCGGGAACGTGGTGCGGCGCGTGCGTCGCACCCGGTGCCCAGTACACGAAGAACGGCTTGTCCGGCATCAACGCCTTCTGCTGCCGCATCCACTCGATCGCACGATCGGTCATGTCCTCGGTGAAGTGGTATCCGTCCTCGGGCCCCTGGTCAGGTTCGATCGGGACCGTGTCGTGATAGATCGCCGGGTAGTACTGGTTCGTCTCGCCGCCGATGAACCCGTAGAAATGCTCGAACCCACTGCCGGTCGGCCACTGACGGAACGGACCCATCGGGCTCGTCTCCCACACCGGCACCTCATGGCACTTGCCGAACTGGGCCGTCGAGTAGCCGTTCAACTTGAGCGTCTCGGCCAGCGGCGCAGCAGCGGGTGGACGGATCGAGTTGTAGCCCGGCGCCGACGTCGCGATCTCGGTGATGCCCCCCATTCCCACCGAGTGATGATTCCGCCCCGTCAGCAACGCCTGACGAGTCGGTGAGCACAACGCCGTGGTGTGGAACCGGCTGTACCTCAGCCCCCCGGCCGCGAGCCGCTCCGCCGTCGGGGTTTCGCACGGACCGCCGAACGCCGACGACGCACTGAACCCGACGTCGTCGAGCAGGACCACGATCACGTTCGGCGCGCCCTCCGGCGGCCGGAGCGGCTCGATCGGCGGGAACTCCGACGACGGATCACTTGCGTCATACATGATCGGACCGGTGTACGGACGGTCATGGATCGGCAAGACGGCACGGCTGTGGTCACTCACTCCCATGCAGGAGGACTCTACCCACACCTCCGTTGGGCGATCGCACTCCGACCGTCCCACACGGGCGCGCTGAACGGACAGCCCCGAACAGCGCCCGGGACAACTGCCCGCAGTTGTACGGCGGACCTGAAGACGCGCCTCGCTCGATTGCCGGCGGTCACTCGCGCTGTGGCCGCCCATATCTCCAGCCCCCTCAGCCTGAGGAGACCGCGCGGGATCGGCCTCTTGTCATGATTGACGTGATTTGGAGGCCAGGCCAGTCTTCGGGTCGGGGTCTCGGATGGTTCGCCCGTTAGATCGGCTGCCCGCCTCGGAACACGTGGGTGTGGCTCACAAGTGGCATGCGACCGAGGTCTCGGACGAGGTGGTGGCTGAAGAGAGGTTTGCCTGCTCGAAGAGGCATTGCCCTTCCTCGTCTGCTCACGCGCCATCAACGAGACAGGAGAACAGCAATGACCGATCAGCAGGTGATCATCGGGGTGGATCCGCACAAGTCGTCGAACACGATCGTGGTGATGACCCCCGGACGAGACGATGCTCGCGAGGCGACGTTTCGTGAACTCCGACGACGGGTTCGTCGAGATGCTCGATGCCGTTCGCGACTATCCGGATCGGGTGTGGGCGGTCGAGGGAGCTAACGGTGTGGGCCGCTCGGTCGCGCAGCGACTCGTTGCGTTCGACGAGGTCGTGGTTGACGTCCCGGCGAAGCTCGCGACGAGGGTGCGGGTGTACTCGACCGGTCACGGAACCAAGACCGACAACGCCGACGCTGTTGCGATCGCGCGGGCGGCGATCCATTCGAAGCATCTGCGTCGGGTGCTTGCCGACGACGCGACGGTCGCGATGCAGTTGTTGTCGGACCGCCGCCACGAGCTGGTCGGGTTGCGGACTCAGGCAATGTGTCGCTTGCATCGGTTGCTGCGCGAGCTGATCGCTGGCGGGGCGCCACGCCAGTTGTCGGCGGAGAAGGCGTTCGACCTGCTCAACGACCTCAAACCCAACGACGTCGCGAACGTGATGCGTCTCGAGATCGCGTTCGATCACATCGAAGATGTGATGCGCCTCGACCGCAAGATCGACGACTACAACCGTCGCATCGTTGCCGAGATCAAAACGTGTGGCACCACGCTGATCCGGCTCTACGGGGTCGGGCCGATCAACGCTGCGCTGATCTTGGGCGAGGTCGGTGACGTCTCTCGGTTCCCGAACCGCGATCACTTCGCGAGCTACACCGGCACCTCGCCGATCTCGGCATCATCGGGTGATCATCAACGCCACCGATTGAACCGGGCCGGCAACCGGCGCCTGAACCATGCGTTGCACATCGCAGCGATCACCCAGATCCGACAAGACACTCCCGGCCGGGTGCTCTACCGGCGCAAGATGAGCGAGGGCAAACCCCACAAAGAAGCCTTGCGTTGTGTGAAACGCCGGATCTCCGACGCCGTGTGGCGCCAGCTTCAGACAGACCGGTCCGAGGACCAGACCCAAGACACGAATTGGCCGCGCCGGCCAGCGAAGGACACGTTCCTCGTCGCCTACCGATCACCCGACACCCCACGCGCGAACGGTCGGCCGAAGCAGTTCAAACCCGCCGTCGTCTAACCTCGATGACGGGTTCGGGGTGTGGCTTCACCGAAGCATCAGCACCGGGTGAAAGCTGATCACGCGGCAGGCCTCGCGCCAAAAGACGTCCCTCTCTGCCCACCCCGAACCCACTCGGGCTTGACAGAGAGGAGCCACCTCTCGCGCACGGGAATCGACCCATAATCGCGGTCCACACGGTTAGGCCGGCAGTCGACACATCGGCCCGCGGGAACATCAGCTTTTTCGCCTGAGAACGCGGCTCCATCCCGACGGCGACAGCCTCACGACCAGGGCGTTCCTGCGACCAGCGCAAGCTGGAACGGCGATATCGCCCCGATTTCACAAGCGTGTCAAGTCCCGGTACCCGTGTTCCGGTTTGGCTCCGGTAGCTGTGTTCCACCCTGGTGAGGGGTTAGGCGGCGTTGCTGCGGGAGGGCCGGCCGGCGGCGTTGGCGAAGGCGCCGTTGTCTCGGGAGCGGTCGTGGCGCATCGGGTGGACCCGGAGGACCTCGCCACCGGCGGAGATCTCGACGTGCTCGCCAACGATCGCGACCTGAACCTGGCGTCGTCGGTGTGCGCTGCCGGCTCGGTAGTGGCACCCGGCGAAGGAGATGTTGCCTGATGAGTCGACCTTGCGGGTGACGCTCTGGCCGACGGTGGGTTGGCGAGGCCGCGCCCGCTTCGAGGTCGTCTTGCGAGCGAGGGCTTTGGGTTCTTTGGCCGGCCGGTGTCGTTGGGCGTGGGTGGCGACGAGTACGCCACGGTGATGGATCGACACGAGACCGTCAGCAACGGACACCTCGACGGTCTCCCCGGCGAGCCATACCCCGACGTTGTAGAGCTCGGCAGCGAAGCTGATCTTGCCGTGCCGGCCAACCTTGCGGGTCGTGGTCGGCTCCTCGATCGGCTCGACCGGCTCAGTCGGCTGGGCGGCGGCGAGGCGGAATCGTTCCCACGGCACGACATCGCCGATCCCCTGATGCCGGCGTTCGTGGTTGAACTCATGCACCCACGCATCCAGCTGGGTCTGGGCGTCTGCGATGTCGTTGAACACCTTGCCCTTCAAGAACTCGGACCGCATCGTCTTGTGCCACCGCTCCACTTTCCCGGTCGTGGTCGGCGACCGAGGCGCGGTGAGAAGGTACAAGAGAGTGGCGGTGTGGAGGCGATCGCGTATGCGACGGCCGCGATCGATCTCGAACCCGACGACCCCGACATCCTCGCCAAGGCCTACGCCAACCGGAGTGCCGACTATTCGAACGCCGGCCGGGTGGACGAGGCGATCGCGGATGCGACCGCCGCGATCGATCTCGAACCCCCCGATCCGGACGTTCTCGCCCTCGCCTACGTGAACCGCAGTGTTGGGTATGTCGGGTTGGGTCGGATCGATGACGCGGTGGCGGATGCGACAGCGGCGATCGAACTCGAACCCGACGCCGAAGTCCTCGCCAACGCCTACGCGACCCGCAGTGGGGAGTACACCTTGCTGGGTCGGTTCGATGATGTGGTGACGGACGCAACAGCGGCGATCGAACTCGAACCCGACGCCGAAGTCCTCGCCAACGCCTACGCGACCCGCAGTGGTGGGTACGTCGGGTTGGGTCGCTTCGATGATGTGGTGGCGGATGCGACGGCCGTGATCGAACTCGAACCGGCCAACGCTGAGATTCTCGTCAACGCCTACTTCAACCGCGGGCTGGGGAACGGCGGGTCGGGCCGGTTCGATGAATCGGCGGCGGATATGACCGCCGTGATCGAACTCGACCCCGACGACCCCAACGTCCTCGCCAGGGCCCATGGCATGCGCGGCCTGGCCTACGGCGAGTTGCGTCGCTTCGATGATGCACGCGCCGATCTCAACAAGGCTGAGACGCTCGCCACCGATCCATCAATTCGGCAGGCCATCCAGGATTGGTTGAGATTGATTCACCTCGAAGAATGAACGTCAGCGCACCTCAACCGCTGGACCGGCCTCGAATGCCGGCTCGAGGCGCCCGTAGCCACAGCGCCCACACTGAACCTCGACCCGGGAGCTCGATGGCCAGCTCCATATCGCCGGCCTCGTTCGCGGCCTCGCCGATGCTTCTATGTGTTGTCAAGGTGGGTTTCGGGGTGTTCGAGGAGGCGCCAGACGCGTCGTGCGATGAAGCGTTTGAGGCAGCGGGTGGTTTCTCGTTGGGTCTTGCCTTGGCTGGTTCGGCGGGTCATGTAATCCTGGGTGTCGGGGCAGCATCGTTGTCGGGTGAGGGCGACGAGGTAGAGCGCTCGGTTGAGTTGGCGATCGCCGCCTCGGCAGAGGCGGTGTCGGTCTTGGTTCTGTCCGGAGGTGACCTCGATCGGTGCGGTTCCGCCGAGTCGGGCGTAGGCGGCTTCGCTGTGGCATCGACCGGGGTGTGACCAGGCGAGGTAGAACGCGGCGGCGGTGACGTAGCCGACACCTCGTTCGGCGATCAGCTGCGGAGCAGCTCGATCGAGGAGTTGCTTGAGGATGGTGTCGTGGTCGGCGATCTCGGCGCCGAGGTGCTGGGCTCGGCGGGCGAGTGCGCGCATGGCGTTGCGGGTGCAGCGTTCGTCGATCGGCCGCGCGGCGCTGTCGCGGAACCGTGAGCAGCGCGCCACGACCTTGCTGGTTCGCAGCCCGCGCAGCTCGGCGCGGAGTTGCTCGTCGGCGGTCACGATGAACGCTTTGAGTTCGTTGATCGCGGCGGTGTGAGCTCTGACCGCGGCGGCCCGGGCAACAGTGTGAACACGGATGGCTTCGCGTATTCCGTCGTGGGCTCGAGGCTGGGCGAGCTTGTCGCGACCCAACGCCTCGCGGGCTGCTCGGATCGCGTCGAGCGCGTCGGACTTGGCGCCGTCGTTGGTTGCCTTGCGCGTCGGCCGGTCAAACTCGACGACCAGTTCCTCGCTGCGCTGCAGTGCCATCGTCAGCCCACGGCCATAGCTGGCGGTGCCCTCGATCACCCGTGCTCGTTCTGATGCGGTCGTGTACGCGTCAGCCCACAACACGGCATCGCGATAGCCGTCACGCCTCGCCGTGAATCGGTCGGTGGCGATCACCCCCGATGTTCGTGCATCCAGCACGGCAACGGTGATCCAGTCCCGGTCGGGATCGACACCAATGACATGGTCGACGAGTTCTGCCAGCATGATGATGGAACCTCCAAGTGAGTGTTTCTGTCGGTGCCGGTCTGGAGGGAACCGCTACGTCAGGACTGTGATGGGTCACACCCGCATTGAGTGGACAGGCTTCTGATCAGGACAGCAGCAGGCCAGGCCGGCATCGGCAACCACGACGGACACATCGGCTTAAGTGCACCCCACCTCACGGCGGGGGCAAGCGCATTATGGGGTCACACCGTGATCACCGACACCAACACTGGCCGAACCACCTGACCGGCCTCAACACACTCACAGCGCATTATCGGCTGCCTCGCCGTCTTGAGCCACAGCTCACCGCGACGACCGGACCTTCCGGAACTGCCGGATCCAGGAAGGGTGTGAGACCAACCCCGGGCCGGCAATACAGCGCGCCCTCCTTGGGCCGAGCTCGGAGGGTCGAAGCGTCACGATGACTTCCACCGCGAATTCCTGTCGACAGCACCACAATGGAACCAGATGACCCAGACGGATTCCCCGCTCCCTGCAACACGTCGTCAGCAGCAGTTCCTCCGTTCTGTGCTGTTCGTGTTGGTCGACGTATCGGTGCTGGCCCTGTTCGTCGAGCACTGGGACCGAATCGTGATCGACTCGTACACGATCGCCCTGCTTACCGCCGTCGTGTTGCAGGCGATGTTGAAAGCGACGCTGGCGATCGAGCACCGCATCGCGGACTTCTTCGGCGAGCGCTCCGGACCAGGAGCGATGAGCCTGCGGGTGCTCGCGACATGGGGTGTGCTGTTCGGATCGAAGTTCGTGATCTTGGAGTCCGTCGATCTCCTCTTCGGTGATCATGTCGAACTCGGCGGAATCGGCCCGTTCATCATCCTGGTGATCACAATGCTCGCCGCGGAAGCCATCGTCGAGCGCCTCTACAACGCGCTTGCCTGACCGGCACGATCGTCGATCTCCCGGTACACGACCCTCGCGGCCCGTCGAGCGGGTCGACATCGTGGCCGACGGGCGTGCCATCGGACCGCGTGCTGGGCCACGCTGGCCAAGGCCCGCTCGGCCATGCTGACCTCGTGACCCTCGAACACGGTCTGGACGGCGCAGAACGCGACGTCGTCGCTGTCGACGCGGGCACGGACAAGCGCGTGCACGGTTGTCCACCGCAGACATGGGAAGACGGTCGTGAGCGCGGGCCCGGCCGGTTCCTACGAGTGGCCCGATGGCCCGGAGTGAGAGAGAATCTCATCATGAGCAATTCCGATTTGGTCGCCATCGCCCAGCCGGAGATCGCCGAGCTGTTGCTCGAGTCCGGCCACCACCATCATCAGGCCTATGCCGAATCCGACGGCGTCGATCCAGAATGGGCGCTCTGGTACTCGGGATACCTGCAGAGTCGTCTGTGGGACCGCGCCGGTTCGTTGCCGACCCGCAGCTTGCTCGTGCATCTCCTGCTGAGTGCTGAGCGCGATCACGCCGCCACGACCGGAGAGGTTCCATGGTCGCAGTTCTACGCGGGTGTCATCTTGGCGGCACTCACGGGATCCTGACGACGCCGAGGCCACCGCGCCGTCCGCTGGCCAGTCTGGTTGGACGAGTCGCCTGCCTCCTGATCGCAAGAGAGGATTCATCGATCGCGGTGCATCTAGTGTCGGAAACATGACAGAGCTCGTCAACATCGACAACTTCCGGGCCGCCGAGACCGCCAGGATGTTCGACAACACCACCAAGCTCAACGGCGGCCACACCAACACCTGGTACCACTTCCGCGGGCAGGCCCCGGTCGACGACCAGCCGGTCATCCGGTTCAATCGTGACACCCTGTACAGCGCTGCGATTGTCGACATCAGCCAGGGGGCAACGCTGACGGTCCCCGACGCCGGGGATCGGTACCTGAGCGTCATGGCGCTGAACGCCGAGCACTACGTCAACCGGGTCTTCAGCAAGCCCGGCAGTTACGAGCTCACCGTCGAGGAGCACGGAACGCCGTTCATCAGCCTCAGCGCCCGAATCTTCGCCGACCCCAACAGCGCAAGCGACCTTGCGGAGGTGAACCGCCGGCAGGACCAGCTGGCCCTCACCGCCAACGCGGCACGCCCGTACGAGCACACGAACTATGACGTCGAGAGTCTCGACGCGACCCGAGAGTTGCTGCTGCGCCTGGGCGAGGGCATTGCCGACACAGAGCAGATGTTCGGTAGCCGGTCCGAAGTCGAGCCCACCAGGCATCTGATCGGCACCGCGGTGGGCTGGGGCGGGCTGCCCGTCACCGAGGCCTACTACTACCTCGAAACCGAGCCCAGAGATGTCGGTCGCTACACCATCACACTCTCGAACGTTCCGGTCGACGGCTTCTGGTCGATCACGATCTACAACGCTGCTGGGTTCCTCGAACCGAACCGTTTCAACTCCTACAGCATCAACGGCGTCACCGCAGCAGCAGAACCCGACGGTTCAGTGGTGCTCAATCTGGCCCCCGAGGCAGACGAGCTTAAGAACCATCTCTACGTCATGGACGGCTGGAACTACGCCGTTCGGCTGTACCGCCCCCATGCCGAGGTTGTCGACAAGACGTGGACGCCGCCGACACCTCATCGCGTCGGCTGATCACGCACTGGATGCGGAGAATTGACGATGTGCGTCCCGACGTCCTGGTCTTCGACGTCAACAAGACCCTGCTCGACTTCACGGCGCTTGCACCGCGCCTCGCCGCTGCGTTCCCCGGCAGCGACCTTCTGGCCGAGTGGTTCGGCCTCGTCGATCGGCTGACACTCCACGCCGCCCACGACCGGGATGTGAACGGCGCGTTCCTCGCCGGCGCAGGCGCTGCCTTCATCGAACGATCGGGAGCGCCTCGCTCGCCACACGATTGGATCCCCCCAAAGCGACGCCGACTCTCGCCCACGCCAATCCCATCATCAGCGCTCGACAACCGCCCGATATTCACGGCGTCGCAGCGAACGCCAGCCCACTCTGTATCGGCACTTATGTGGGTAATCGACTGCGCGAGAACGTTCGGCGTCGTCGGAAAGTCTGTCTGGAGAGATTCGCGTAACGTCTTGGCATGAGCAGGCCCACCGACGACGACCGCGTCGAGGCATTGCGCCGGTTGCTTGCCGGGCTCGCCCGTGGTGATGACGCCGACAAGCTCGTCGCCGACATCGCTGAGGCGACCTCCCCAACCCCCAGCCTCGAGCCGCCCCGACCACCGCCGGGGCTGGGCCTGACGGGGTGTCGCCGAAACCACCCGGCAAGCGGGACAAGCGGCAACACAGCAAGCAGCCGATGGACGAGGAGAACGATGTGCCAACAACCAGTGGACGCGGACCAGCGGTCAGCGCGGACGGCGGCGAGGCAACCGAGCAGCAGACACTCTCTGGTCGTCTGCTCATCGTCGCCACCTCCACTCGTCGTCAGGACGACGGGACGTGCGGTGTCAGCGAGCCGCCGTCATCCGGGTAAAGGCGGCGTAATCCAGGAAACGGGACATCTCACGGGTCGGAGCAACGAGATTTTGGATTCCGATGCTGCAGAACTCGCACCTGGTGCTCGCTGTGCAGCACGTTCGACTCCGCAAGACGGATCAGGCGTCCTGTGGCTCGATCGGTTCGACTGGTCCCTCCGGGTCCCATCTCTTGCCCGTCGGCTTCGGCCGCAAGGCGCGTCGGCCGCCGTTCGCCAAGCTTCGCTTCGACTCGATACCGGGCGAAGTCAAAGCAATAGCCAGTCGATGGACGGTCTACCTCCTGATCGACGGCGACCAACTCTCGCCGGTCCGAATTGGCCGGAGCGTTCGATTCACGGTCGAGCAGTTGGACCAGTTCGTCGCCGAACGAGCCCTTGCGTTCTGATTCGAGTTCGAGGTCTCGCCCCTGACGCAGCAGCGGGGCCGCAACCCTCGGTGCCCTTCCCCGCGCAGGCCTGCCTTGATACCGTGTGGCCATGAGCACACGGAAGATCTGGTCAGCTGAAGAGCTGGAGAAGATGACTCCGAACGAGCGCGAGGCGATCGTGCGAGCCGGATTCGAAACTGATCTCAGCACGGTGTCGCCAGACCTTCTGGAACGCACCCGAGTCAAGATCGAAGCGCACATCGCTGCGAATCGTGACGCCACGACGCTCGAACGGTGACCGACCGTCGCACGGTACGTGTCGACCAGGCATTCTTCGATGACCTCGACCACCAACTCGGCGGCGACCGCGGCCCCAACGCAGAACCGTCCAGCACCGACTTCATCGTCATCGACCTGCCGACGATCGTGGATGAGTTCGCCGAGAATTTCGACGCCCTCCCGTTCGCGTACGCCGACCGACCCGACTATCGAGCGTTGGTCGTCGGTGGCACACTCGTCGCCGCATCGGTGGTTGTTGGACAACTCGTCGCTGACGACAGCATCGTGCTGCTCGGCATCGAACTCGACCTGCGCTGGCCAGACGAACAGCCCGACTGAGAGACGTTCGGCACGCCGGTTAGTCTCAGGGTTACTCTCAAACGACCCGATTTCGCTCACACCAAGCCTCTGAGCAGGTGCAATGCTCCCTCGCTCGGAATCCCACGCCTTCCGCCAGACGTTCGGAATTCGAACTGATCACGAAAGACCCGAGCCCATGGGTTCGGGTCTTTCTGTTTGTCGAGGTCGCGTGGCGACTAGTTCGAACCTGACCCGGAGAGCCGAGTACGTCGGAAGGGCGTATCGCCACTCAATTCTAGTGGTGCGACCGTCAGGCGCGACATGAAGACCGTCGCCATAAAGCGTCACGTCGACTTCTGTACCGGGGGTGAGTCAGAGTCGATTTCGCAAGTGTGTCGACACCACAATCCGGCCCACGCCGTCGACCCTTGTTCGCATAGGGAGAGCTCCACCAGTTGATTCCCTATGGGTTGTCGTAGAGGATTCGATGTCATGGACATTCGAACGATCAGTGGCTCGTCAAATTCTTGAGCGCCTGCTCTGTTCGAATCCCCTCAAGCTTGCAAGATTCGGGACCGATACCTCTTCCGTATGGAAAAGGTCAAGGGTCTCCTCCTTCTCGAACGGCCAGATATGAGTTATGTACCTCCAATGCCGCCCACTGCTCCGCCGTCACGGCCGTTGTCATCGCCCGGTGTGCCGCCCCCAGGCTCGTCATGGACGGCGCCGGTCGCTGCGAGCCCGTCAGTAGTTCCTCCGGCCGCTACGCCTCATATCTCCGTAGCGGCCGAGCCAGATGTGGTGGCACCCGATCCGGTCGCTGTTCTCGACGAACTGTCGAACACGGTCGCCGGGGCCTACGGTGCCATTTTGGCGTCGGTCGACGGCTTTTCGATCGCTCGAAGTAGCAGTGTGGTCAATCAAGCTTCGCACTCAGCGATGCTCGCCGCTGCGGTCGGTCTCTCTCACCAACTCGTCGCGATGGGTGGCGGTAGAGAGTTGCGCCAACTCGTTGTCGAGCACGACACCGGTCTCCTTTTGATCTGGCCGATCGGCAGCCAACGGGTGTTGGCAGTACTGACCGCGGCAACTGTCGATCAGCGGCACCTTCGCGAGTTTGTTCAAGGACAGGCGCAGTGGCTGTCCGGAGATGACTCATGAGCAGTCAGACGTTCAAGATTCTCGTCACCGGTCCGTTCGCGGCTGGGAAGACATCAATGATTCAGTCCGTTTCGCAGACTCAGGTTGTGTCAACCGACGTCCTGACGACCGGTGGGGAATCCGAGGTGAAATCGCACACGACTGTGGCGATGGACTTCGGGACCTACGCGCTCGAGGGTGATGACACCCGACTACTTCTGTTCGGAACGCCTGGCCAAGCTCGATTTCGCTTCATGACCAACATTCTCAAAGGAGATGTCGATGTCGTGGCTTTCGTTATCGATGGCGAGGCGACCGACACACACGCCGCAGCAGGCGTCGAACTCCGTGCCCTGCTGCGCGAACTACGGGTCCCGGCGGTCATCGCGGTGAACCGTTGCTCAGATGAAACAGTTGCGAACCGCCTGGCGCGTTCGCTCGGCGCGTTGGATGGCGAACCCGCCGTCCCGTGCCAGCTCATAGACCCTGATTCCGGCCGAGAGGTCGTCGTCGAAATCCTCCTGACGCTGCTGTCGTCAATGGAGTCAACCAAGGCAGAGGTGGCCTGAAATGTCCAAAACAGGAACCAAGTCCAAGCAGTCAACCGAGTCGGCAGGGCTGTCGGCAAACGGTCCACAGCCGGTATGGATGACGCTGAACGAAGCACGTGAGCGCGCCTTCACGGGTGAGATCATCTTCGAAGTTGATCCGGAAGTCCTCGCGTACCTCGACAACGGTGTCGTGTACTACGCCGAGCGCGCTGCCGATGCGTCCTTGGGTCGCCGGCTACTCGACGCTGGTGTCATCGACGCCAGCCAGCTCGAGCGCGGCACCGTCAGGGTCGGGGATGTTGAGCATCTCGGGCGTCTTTTCGATCGTGATCCATCCGTTGATCGCGACTCTGTGCTCGTTCTGGCAGAGACGGCAACGGAAGAACTAATCACAGAACTGGCCAATGAGGCGATTACGACGATCCGAGTGACCGCCTATCGGCATCATCCATCTGGGGTGCACCGTTGGTTCGTTGCTCCAGCTGAGCCCACAGCAAATCAGCGTCCCATCAGTGAGGTCGCGCCACTGGACACGACCGTCGTCGATGACTTGCCCGGGCTGCCCGTTGCGTCTGCCAGCTTGTCCGCTGATGAGTTGACGATCGAGTGGGAGGAGTCGCTCGACGGATTCGAAGAGCTCGAACCGCTGCCTACCATTGACGAGCTCGACGCCTCGATGCTGGAAGCGATGCTCGACGGTGGCACTGATCTCGAGATGGAGTTCGTCGCCGATGTCCCAGAAGATGAGTTAGATGATTGGGATCAGTCGGTCGAGGCGTTGCTGGACTTCACCACAGAGCCAGACGCGGACGATGTCGTTCAGATCGATCCGGAGTACTTCACGGAGATCGAGGAATCAGGTCTCGAGATCGCGGTTGAAGATCCTGCGCAGGACGGGGATGCAGTGGCCGTTGTCGAGTACTTCGACGAGGTTCCAGATGTTGAAGAGATCGCCGAGGTCGAAGTTCTAGAGGCTGAAGTTCTAGAGGTCGAGGTTGCAGAGGTCGAGGTTGTAGAGGTTGAGGTTGTAGAGGTCGAGGTTGCAGAGGTCGAAGACGAACTCTGGATCGACGTTCACGATGACTTTGTGCTCACCGAAGAGGCGGTCATTGAAGAAGTTCTCATCGAAGAGGTCGTAATCGAAGTAGAGGTAGTCGAAGAGGCCGTAATCGAAGAAGCGGTACTGGAGGACACAGTCGTCGAGGACGCCGGTCCCGACTGGGACCTCGGCACCGACGACATTGTCGACCTCGAGTTTCAGGTGGTGTGGCCAGATGACACCGACGACATAGGGGCCGACCTGTCCGCAGACGAAGGGGACGCTGTCACCGAGATAGACGAGGGCGCTGCCTCGGGTGATGACGGGTGGCTTGATCAGGAAGAACCCGACGCCGCACCAATCGTTCAGGCGACTGACGACGGCCTGTACTTCGAGATGCCTCAACTTACCCTGAGCGATGAGCCTGCAAGCGATGAGGAGGTTCCCGACGATGTGGCGGACGCCGTACGGCGAGCGATCGCGGCGATCGAATCAGCAGCAGTCGATACTCCTTCAATTGCGCCCATCAGCGATCCGGGGCCCGGCGACGTCGACGCACCGGCGGCTCCCGCTCACTCTGGGCTCAGCGCCTTTGCACCTCCGAGCCCGGCGACCAGTGCCGAGGTGTTGTATGGCCAGTGGGAGGCTGCTGCCGCAGAAGCGGCTTCGGGTTCGGTGAGCGATGAGGCCTCAGTGGAATTCGATGCTGACGAATCGACGGAAGGCGTCGAAGACGCGGCGAGCGAGCGCAGTTCTGCTCTGCGTCGCCTCATTGGAAGCCTGCGCCGTAAGGGGCACTAGAAGGCTGATCCTGACTTCCTTCGGGACTTGAAGAAGGCGCGGAGGAGGTCGGCAGATTCCTGCGCGCGGACGCCGGTTGAAACTTCAACGCGATGATTGAGGCGGTCGCCCGCGAGAAGCTCGTACTGGCTCTTGACGCCGCCGGCCTTTGGATCATGTGCCGCGTAGACGAGCTGACCCAACCGTGAGTTGACCAGCGCGCCAGCACACATGGCGCAGGGCTCCAGCGTCACATACATTGTGCATTCGTCGAGGCGCCACTGCCCGAGATGGGCCGCGGCGTCGACAAGGGCAAGGATCTCCGCGTGGGCGATCGGGTTGTCATCTAATTCGCGCTCATTGTGACGCGCGGCGATGATGACACTGTTGTGGACGATGATTGCGCCGACTGGGACGTCGTCGTGCTCGAGGGCGGCTCTGGCCTCGTTCAGGGCGAGATCCATCATGTCGTCACGGGAGTCCGTGGGGTGACCTCCCTCTGACTCAAAGCTGTCGCCATGCTGGCCTGTCACTCGCATATTGGGATTCTGGCACGCTCTCCGCGAGAGGTGTGATCATTTCTGGCGAGGTTGTGGATCCAGGTTTGCGGGGCGTTGCGAATCAGAGGCGAGCTGAAGATGTCGCTGATCATTTGGTCGACGTCCTCAGGAAGATTGATCTGCCGGCTCGGCATATTTGCAGGCTCTTTCGAACCCATGGTTCGTATTCGTCCAGGTGAGGGTTGACGCCGAACTATGGCAGATCCAGGAGGTCGGCGAGGAGTGAACGTATTTGGGACAGTGTTGCCGCGCCGACGTTGCTGGGCTCATCGAGGCTGTCGATGACGCGCGATCTGCTGATGACTGAACAGAGGTGGACCTGCGCCATTCCGAGAATGTTGCGATCTGGAATGTCGACGTCGATCTCGGTGGGGAGGCGACGCGTCACGTTGCTCGTGATAGGGACGACGTGGAGTGTGGTCGGATTCGCAGCGACGACTAAGTCGGCCGTGATCACGATGCTGGGTCGAGCAAATCCGGGCTCGCTGCCCTGCGGTATTCCGAAGTCGACCCGAACGACGTCACCCGCCCGCATGGTTGGTGACCGAGTCACTCGATGCGTCGAGCCACCGCTCGTCCTCGGGAGGAATCGGAGTACTCAACGAGATGCCAATGCGTCGCTGGCGTTCGGCGCGGGTGAGTCGTTGGATCTCTTCGTCGAGAGTAACGCGATCGTCTTCGGCGAGCGACCGGACGGCATCTCGGGTGCTGGGTGCAACGCGGATCGAGGTAGACTCTGGCATGCGGATGAGTATGCCTCGCTTGCATGCACATAGCAAGTCATAGGGCTTGGCTCGCAGGTCAAGGGCTCGAAAGCGGCACACATAAACGTGTCCGCTGTCCAACATCCGCGAAGATGCAACTAGCCAGGGGTGAGGCGCCTCAGGAGAGGCCTTGGCGGAGGGAGTGGGATTCGAACCCACGGAAGGTTGCCCTTCACACGCTTTCCAAGCGTGCCGATTCGGCCGCTCTCGCACCCCTCCTGAACCTTGGTCTGCCGATGAGGAAACGACAAGACCGGGGATCCAGGTTAGCTGACCACCTCGCATTTCGTTCCTGGCGAAGATGCCGAGCGAATGTGAGGCAGGTAGTGTTGAGTTACGGCGGATCGCCCGCCGAGTGAGGTGACGACCGGGTCCTGTGCAATGGGCGCCCGTGAATCAGGTCAGGACCGGAAGGTAGCAGCCTTCATCGGTATCGCCCGTGTGCCGCAGACCACCTGGTCGTCACCTCAGTCGGCGGGAGCCAGGCGCCGGGCGTACCCAACAAGGTCTGGAGCCCCGAGTTCTTCGGCGATCTCGGTTAGCGCATCTGTTGGCCCGGCCCACTTCCAGTCGTCGACACCCCCCACTTCGACATCAGTATCGAGGGTTGCGATCCTTCGGAACAGCAGCGCATTCTCGATCTGCTTTTGCAAGGTGGCGGAGAGTTTTGCGGCGCCGCGGAGCCCGCTGACATCCCACTGCCCGGCCGCCTGGGGGATGTCTTCGATGTGGAGGTAGCGAGCGAGCACCAGACTCGCGCTCTTCGCACCCCAGCCGGGAAGGCCGGGGAACCCGTCCGCACTGTCACCCACGAGGCCCAGGTAGTCCGGGATCGACTCAGGGCCGATACCGAACTTTTCGCGGATCGCGTTCGCATCGAGAATCTCGCGCTTGCGACGGTCGAACTGCACGACACGATCACCGCGAACGCACTGGCCGAGGTCCTTGTCGGGCGTCACAATGAGCACCTGGTCGACTCGCTCATCTCGGTCGGCAATTTGGGCAGCGGCCCCGAGCGCATCGTCAGCCTCATGGGTGACCATGGCCCAGACGACGAAGCCGGCTGCCCGGAGAGCGCGCTCCATCACAGGGATCTGTTTCAGAACCTCGTGGTCCATTCCCTCTCCGGTCTTGTATCCGGCCCAAAGGTCATTTCGGAAACTCTCGATCGTGTGATCAGAAGCGACTCCGATGTGAGTTGCTCCATCTTCGATGAGTTCCAACGTGGAAGTCACGACGCCGGCTGCGGCCGCGAACGGGTGACTGTTGCTGTGCCTGGCAGCCGATCCGAAGTGCTGTCGAAACAGTTCGTAGGTCCCGTCGACGAGGTGCACACGCATGAGTGGTCACGTTACGTGCTTTCGCCGGCCCGGGTTTCTACGGCGAAGTGTCAATTCCGTCTCAGCTATGTCTCAAGATCCCCAGACAAACGGTCGATATAGCTCTTGCGGATCGACATTCCGCAGACCAAATCATGATCACACGATTTCTGATAACACCATCGCGGCGCACGCCTCAGAAAGTATGGAGCGACAATGAGTGAAGAGTTCGACGAACTTCGAACCAGCATCGTCGCGGCCGTGCAGGAGGAGCTGACCCGCTACAGCGAGCACGTCTCGACCGAGGTCCTGCGTCTGAGCGACGAGATAGCGGCAGAGCGTGTTGCCCGAAGTCAGACCGACGACCAGCTACGTGCGCTCATTCCAGCCCTGGACAAGTCGCGTGAAGCCACAGCTGATTTCCAGAGGGATATCCAGCGGGCTCTCGAGGAACGACTCGCTGAGTTCAGTACGATGAACAAGCGCCGTCACGAGGAGATGGACAATCGCATCGGGCGCGTCGTCGACGAAGCAAATGTCGGGCTGGCGGCCGCGGTGGAGTC
>Ga0209013_10000605_pt1 | contig 32493 bp, 38 predicted proteins | sample Cruoilmetagenom2_FD_187291 | JGI IMG/M metagenome (GOLD analysis project Ga0209013, IMG submission 187291) | Oil polluted marine microbial communities from Coal Oil Point, Santa Barbara, California, USA - Sample 2 (SPAdes) (version 2) | ecosystem: Environmental > Aquatic > Marine > Oil seeps ...
GTGCAATCCGACCGTGATTTATTGCCTTTGGATGACTATTTGCGGGAAGCTGAAATGTATTATCTTCAAAAAGTAATGGGCATGTTTGATGGAAATGTAACGAAAGCTGCCAATGCTTTGGGAATGAGCAGGCAGAATTTACAATATCGATTGAGGAAAATGAAGAAATAACGGTAGCTTAATGAAATATGATTTAACAAAAAAATGCGAGCCTCCCATTTGGGAAAGCTCGCATTTTCATATATCTAGCCGAAAGCAGCACCGAATAACTCGAGTGACGCTTTCCGCTTTTCTCATTGACCGGATTGTTTGATCCAGTCTTGCAATTTGTCTTTCAGTGAGTTGAAACCTTCTGCGTCATGTTCATCAACGCGTGCTTGCAAAGATTTCTTCGGTTTTTCTTCTTTTCGCATTACCGGTGGGCGTTCTTGTAAAGCACGAATCGAAAGACTGATTTTCCCAGCCGCTTCATCGATTTCAAGAACTTTCACTTCCACTTCTTGCCCTACAGACAAGAATTCGCTTACGTCTTTTACATAACCATACGTAATTTCCGAAATGTGTACAAGGCCTTGTGTTTCTTCATCAAGTGCAACGAATGCACCGTATGGCTGAACGCCTGTCACTTTACCAGAAAGGACTTCTCCTACTTCATACTTCTTAGTCATAATAATCGCTCCCAGTCTTGGATATATACCTATCTACCTTAAGGTCATAGAAGATTATACCATAGACTGGTTTATAACTCAAAAGAGTCACTGCATCGGCATGAAGGCGACGCGCCATCCTGAGTCCGTTTTGATCAGCTGGAAGCCTTTCCATTCTTCTTCTTCAGGAAATGCTTCTTTATCCACTTTCAGTTTTGCAATACCGGTTGAATGGTCAGGATCAACTAATTCAAATGAGATTTCGGAGTACTTCTCTTCAAAAGGAGGTTGATTTTCATTCGATACATTACGTAAATACTCTTCTTTTGGAATGACTAGATGATCTTCATTTTGTATATACAGTGCATATTGAGTTTCGAAATCACCGATTTCAGCAGTATAGAACCAAAGACCGACAATCTCGATTGGTGAAACTTCCTTCAATGCCTCAGGATCTTTATCCGTGGCGAATGTTTTGTAAAGTCCATGCACCCTGGACATAAACTCCATGTCAATAACAATTCCATCTACTACAGTAGTCTCCTCCTCAGAAGAACTGTCTTGTTGGTATAGCAAACGCCATATATTATCCTGCCCACGGACCATCTCGATGGTTTCAAGCATCTTGCCCCCATTGTAATCACTTGATATCTGTATGAATGTGGTATATCCATCCCCATTATAGAAAGTTTGATCGTTTCTGAACGCCATTTCTGTTGTCAGCGGATTCAGGGTCCAGTATGAATCCAGAAACTTTTTGAACGACTCAATTGTCGGGAAATCGGCACTTTTTTCAAACAAGCGCATCATCATATTCATATCATCATGTGCACGGGCTGTCTCCATTAATCCGATTATCTCTAATGCAGTAGCCCCTTTCAGGATATTCTCATCAAAATTGACACTGAATTTCTGATATAGATCATTTACTCTAGCTACATATTCCTTATCCGGCAAAATGATGGTCTCTTCCATGAAACTCATTTCATCTCCAGACATCCCCATGGCCAAGTTCCCATCCTTAGCTAATGTAAATGCGTCCTGCAAGTCATTGAACTGGAGATTTTTATAGGTTTCATTTTCCTTCCAGCCATTGCTTTCCATCGATTGCACTAAGGGACGAATGAAATGAGCAACCGGGGAGTGGCCATATGACAGTGATAATGTTTGCCAAGCCATTTGGTATTCTTGTTTGACCACACGTTGTTCATCAAAAACCGATGTATTGGTTGCACCGAATATAAGTTGATATGCCAGGTCTTCGTATATTGCTTTTGTAGTTTGATAAACGCCATACGCTTCGTCAGTTTCCAGTAATGTTTTTTCCATCAACAGTAAGAGATACGCTGCTTCATCCGGTTGGTGTAAAAGCGTTCCGCCGTAAGTATACGGCGATTGTTCCATTATATATAAATAAGCTAATGCTTTTTCGTCCAGTACAGGTTGGAGTACTGAGTTAAACATGAGTACATGAAACTGTGCTTCAAATGTTTCATCTGTAATAGTTGGTTGTAAAGTTATTCCTTGTTTCGGTGCTACACCCAGCATATTACGCACCTCTTCAGGAAACTTATCCCGGCTTGAATACAGCATATCAAAAGATAATTGCCCTCCGAATTTTGCTGTCTTTATTATTTCTTCATGTTTCTTTATCAATCCGTTATAGGAAAGTTTCAAGTCGTTCAGCTTATTGTTCAGGCTATCAATGAACGACATGCTTTCCTGCATGGTCAATTTTCCTCCTTGTGACGCCTCACCAACCATCTCAGAAGGAAGTTTCAAATCATCGAGTACTCTTTCGTACTGCTGATCTATAGGAAAAGTGATGACCCCTTCTTCAATATTGCGTTTGTCTAGAAGGAACGACATGTATTGATCGGCACCGTTCACAAATCCAAGTTGATCGAATTGCTCGTCGTCCATTTTCAACATTTCCTGGCGTTTATCGCGTTCAATTTGATATTTTTCTTTCATTTCCTTGATTACAAGATCATATTCAGAAGCAGATTCTTCACTTCCCTGCCCATTCTGATCATTTAAAAATGAAGCACTCAATATTCCGATTAAAAAAACACTTGCCAAGCTCACTGACCAGACGCTTACTTTTTGCCATTTCGAGGTCTTCCTTGATTCAGCAACAGGCAAATTTTGTTGTCGATTCCCTTCTTCATCAATCTTTCGCAACACTTCGTCCGCATTGAACTTGGAAGGGACGCGCTCATATGTTTTCTTCAGCAAATTCATTTGTTGTTCAAATTGTTTATCGTCCATATTCAGCGTCCCCCTTTTGAGAAATTGCGGATTTGAGCTGTTCCTTTGCCCGAAGAAGCCTTGTCTTGACCGTTGCCAGCGGGATATTCATGACATCCGCTATTTGGTCATACGTCAACTCTTGAAAGTAAAACAACACCAATGGAATTCGGTATTTTTCATCCAAAAGTTGGATGGCTTCATGGAGCTCCCGGTCTTCCTCGAACACCAGAATCCTGGATTCAGCTGAACGGGCAGTCCCACCGTAATTTACATCACTTTGCACTTTATCTTCTTTATCATTTTCACGCTGTTCCTTACGGTAATAATCACGAGCGGTATTCAATGTGATTTTATAAAGCCATGTCGTAAAACGGTCACGTTGAAACTGGTGCAGGAATCGAAATAGTTTGATAAACACTTCCTGTGTAACATCCTGCACGTCATCCGCTTTTACTCCACATTGAAAGGCAAACTTCTCTACAGTGCGGTGATGGAGATCCAATAATTCACCATAGGCAATTATGTCCCCTTTTTGTGCCCTCTCGATCAACTCAAGTTCCCTCATTGCTCCCCCACACTTTCTCTTCTCTATTCAAAAATCTATAAATGGTAATTTACACCGTAATTGGATGTTTAGGACAAAAATTTGACTCCTTCGTTCCAATAACACTCCTTTTTAACCACCTTCTATATATGATACGAATCAATCTCTCTGATTGTTTCAAAAAATTATATTCATTTCATTCGCTGTCGTGTAGAATGAGAAAATCTTTAAAGTTTAAGGGAGTTGGAGTACATGGCAAAGCGCGATCATTTTGCATCGAAAATTGGCTTCGTCCTCGCAGCAGCTGGTAGCGCGATTGGACTCGGAGCGATATGGAAGTTTCCATATATGGCAGGGACTAATGGTGGTAGCGTGTTTGTCTTGTTATTTATCATCAGTACGTTATTAATTGGATTGCCGATACTATTAGCAGAATTTGTTATAGGACGGAAAGGCCAGGCAGATGCCATTACCGGTCTTAAAAAATTGGCTCCTGGGAAAAAGTGGTTTTTAATTGGCTGGTCAGGATTCATCTTCTCATTCATCATTTTGTCATTCTACAGTGTTGTTGGAGGATGGATTTTATCATATTTAGGAAGAGCTATTCTATTTAGCTTGGATAATAGCGGAGAGAGTTATTATTCCGAACTGTTTGGAACAATCATCTCCAATCCTTGGGAAGTGTTGATTGGACAAGCAGTCTTTATGATTTTGACGATTGTCATTGTCCGTGGAGGTATTGAAGGCGGAATCGAACGAGCAAGCCGGATCATGATGCCTGCCCTTTTAATATTCTTCATCGTTCTGGTTATTCGGTCGTTGACTTTGGATGGCGCAATGGAAGGCGTTAAATTCATGTTTGTGCCAGATTGGTCCTACTTCAACGCCAAGACGATGCTGCTTGCATTGGGTCAGGCGTTTTTCTCGCTTAGCGTAGGCGTGGCCGGAATGATGACATATGCTTCCTATCTGCCGAAAGATCAAAAGTTGGGGAATTCGGCATTCAGCGTATCCATGTTGAATATCGGAATCTCGATAATGGCGGGTCTAGTCATTTTCCCGGCAGTTTTCGCTTTGGGGTATTCCCCGAATGAAGGACCTGGATTAGTGTTCATCATTTTGCCTGCAGTATTCGAGCAGTTGCCTTTCGGGTCTTTCTTCATGCTCTTATTCTTTATCTTGTTGCTTTTTGCAACATTAACTTCTTCCATTGCAATGTTGGAAACAATCGTGTCAATGGGAATCAAGAATGCATTTGACAAACGTAAACGTGCTGCTTGGATTTATGGATTGCTGATTTTCTTGGTCGGTGTTCCAAGTGCCTTGTCATTCGGAGTATTTTCCGATATCAAGATTTTTGGGAAAACGTTCTTTGATTTTGCGGATTTCCTGACCAGTAGTTTCGGCCTACCACTAGGAGCGCTATTAATTTCATTTTTCGCTGGTTTTATCATGAAGAAATCAGTAACTTATGAGGAATTGAATGTATCCCCTGTGACCTTTGCTATTTGGCATTTTATCGTTAGATATTTGGCACCTTTTGCTATTATCATCATTTTCATCAATGCAATCATATCCGTTATTAAAGGTTGATTCTTACCATCAAAGCTTAATATTTCACAAAGCGATGCCTTTTGCGGTATCATTGAATAAACGACTGCATATGATGTAGGTATGGAAAGGAGTGCATGAAAATGAAACAAGAATTTCACACTCAACTTCGTTTATTGCGAAGCGAAAGACAGATTTCATTGGAAGATTTGTCTTTAAAAACAAGAATTGGTGCGGGGAAATTGACACAATATGAAGCTGGTACTGAGATTCCATCGATACAGACCATTTTGAAATTATCAAACGCACTCGAGGTTCCAGCATCAAATCTTTTTGACGGCCTACAAATGAATTAGTAAACCATAAAGAAAGCATTCACTGGAAATGGTGAATGCTTTCTTTCTTTTTCCATGAATTTTCCGAAAAAAAGTAAAAACATTCCCGAATGTTCAAGGAATGCTTAAGGTTAAACGATACATTTTGCCTCGTATTTCACGGCAATCAATTTATATGCGATTTGTACACATTGCTCAATTGGAATCCAAAGCTCATACGAATGTTCATAAACTTCCTGAATGCGTTTAGCCAATTCAGTTGGATGATCTATGCCTTGGAGGGCAGCTACCACATCTGCTGTTTCAGTATCATAAGCATCTGGACCCATGCTGAAGGGATCCCACACTTGAAGCAACTTGACAGCTTTGCGATTCATTTCAATGTTTTCCATCTATTTTCACCTATTTGCTTTTCTTTAATAACTGCTATGATAACATAATATATAAAAAAGGAAAGTAGGAATTGACTTGACTTCGTTTGAACATGTAATTGATCGACGCAAAACGCGTTCTGTTAAATGGGACCTAATGGAAAAAATATATGGCATAGAAGATGCTTCCGATATATTGCCAATGTGGGTCGCGGATATGGATTTTGCCGCTCCTAAAGCTGTAACCGATGCATTACACGAACGCACAGAGCATCCGATTTTCGGTTATTCCTATATTTGTGAAGGATGCAAAAAAGCAGTCCAAAAATGGTTATCCGACCGTCATGGATGGCTAACAGAAACGGATTGGATGCTTTTCCATCACGGAGTTGTTCCTGCCATAGCTACTGTTATCGAGACCTTTACACAAAAAGGAGATCGCGTTCTGGTTACGCCTCCCGTCTATCCTCCTTTTTTCTCAGTTCCCGAAAAACAAGGCCGTCAAATAGTCGAAAGCAATTTAATCGAAGAAGATGGTTTCTATAAGGTAGATTTCAATTCGTTCGAAGAGCAGCTGAAACTTGGTGTGAAGCTGTTTATTTTATGTAATCCGCACAATCCTGGAGGAATTGTTTGGTCGAAAGAAACATTACAGGAAATCATCAAATTGTGCGCCAAATACGAAACACTCATCTTGTCGGATGAAATCCATGGTGATTTGGTGTTCCCAGGCAATCAGCACATTCCCCTTGTCATGTTGGCAGGTGAAGAAGCGGACCGGATCATAACATGTGTCGCCCCTACCAAAACATTCAATTTAGCCGGCGTTCAGGCCGCTGTCATGATTGCAACCGATATAAAGAAACGTGAAAAACTTCAAGAAAACGCTCTTGCTCATGGTCAAATGGAGCTGAGTCCCTTTGCGGCAGCTGCATTAAAAGCAGCTTATGAACATGGAGGTCCCTGGTTGGATGAATTGATTGACGTTCTTTCATCTCACATGGATTATGCGATTGAAACAATCACAAGGGCACTTCCTGGCATTAAAATAAACAAACCTCAAGGTACATACTTACTTTGGATCGATTACCGGGAAACTGGTTTATCTGAAGATAAAGTGATGGATATGCTGTTATCAAAAGGAAAGCTTGCATTGGAGGCTGGTTCTAAATACGGAGAGTTCGGTAGGGGTTATTTGCGAATGAATGTGGCATGCCCACGTCCGACGCTGGAAGACGGTGTCCAACGCTTCATCCATGCTTTCACGTAAAAAAAGGATTAACCGATGATGATCGGTTAATCCTTTTTCTTATTTTTGATTTTTTTGACGTTCACTTAATATTCGTTCTTCCAATTCTTTCGTCTGTGCTTCTTGTTTCTTTGATCTCTTTACTATCCATCTAAAAACCAAGATGCAGATTACAGCGAAAATAAGAAATTCAAAGGCTGCTGGAATGTAAGCAGACTTATCATCTGGAAAATATAGAAAGTTGAATATCCAAATGTTCATGTAGAACACTTCCTAACTTATTTCTGAAGAACTTCGATAGACTCGATTTTAATGTCTTCAAGTGGTTTGTCGCTTGAATTCTTTTTAACCAAAGCCATTGCATCAACTACATCCATGCCTTCAATTACATGGCCGAATACTGTGTGACGGTTGTCCAACCAAGGTGTACCACCATTAGTTGAGTATGCTTCAACGATTTCTTCAGGGTATCCCGCTTTTTTCATTTGGCTTAACATGCTTGAGTCCATATCGCTCTTTTGAACGATAAAGAATTGGCTGCCATTCGTTCCTGGACCAGCATTGGCCATCGATAAAGCCCCACGAATGTTGAAAGCCTTGTCAGAGAATTCATCTTCGAACGTTGCACCGTAAATGCTTTCCCCACCCATTCCAGTTCCTGTTGGGTCTCCACCTTGAATCATGAAATCTTGAATGATGCGGTGGAAGATGATGCCGTCATAATAGCCATTTTCTGCATGTGTAATAAAGTTTTCCACTGTTTTTGGAGCAATTTCAGGGAACAGTTTAATTTTGATTGCCCCCATAGTTGTGTTCATTACGACCAAAGCTTCATTAGAAGCAACTTCTGTTGATAATTGTGGATACATAGGACTCTCTCCTTCAGTTGTGGTTGTAGTTTCTTTTGTTTCTTCATTAGGTTCTTCATTCTTTTCAGACTCTACACTCTTTTTGCTACCGCATCCTGCTAACAGGATCATCAAGCAAAGTAATAACAGCCATCCTCGTTTTTTCATGTTCATTTCACCCTCAAATAGTCTATCATAAACTTCCATTAATTTCAGTAATTAAGTCGTTCCACTTCCTTCGGTATACGAAATGTTTTATAATAAATAATAGAGGAGGCAATTTATTGTTAAGGAATGAAAGAAGGGGTTTTATTTGGAGATACAAAAACGCAATTTTATTATAATGTGGATTTCGAACTTTTTGGTTGCAGGAACGACAACGATGATTATGCCTTTCTTGTCACTTTATATAGAAACAATGGGGGATTTTTCGGATTCTTATGTTCAGAGATGGTCCGGTTTTGTGTTTGGCATTACCTTTGTATCGGCATTTCTAATGTCTCCTATTTGGGGACGAATAGCAGACCGATTTGGGTATAAACCGATATTGATCATTACTGGATTCGGAATATCACTGAGTATTTTACTCATGGGCTTTGTACATTCTGTCGAAGCATTTTTCATACTAAGATTGTTTATGGGAGTCGTGACAGGCTTTATTCCGACATCACTCGCTTTCATCAGTGCACAGACGGATAAAGACGTGGCAGGAAAAACACTTGGCACCCTTCAAATGGGGAGTGTATCCGGTACGCTATTCGGTCCGGTGCTTGGCGGTTTCCTTGCTGACTCCTTCGGCTTCCAGTATACATTCGTCATTACATCCTCAGCTATCGCACTGGCTGCTCTTTTAGTTATATTCGGAATACGAGAAATAAGAAAAATCCCTTCAAAGCATGCACATGTATATTCCCGTAAAACCGTTTTATCGGGTATCTTTCATCATCGTCTAGTGTTCAACGTGATGATCATCACAGCATTAATCCAGATTGGGAACTTTAGTATACAGCCTCTCCTATCACTCTATGTGTCTGGTTTGACGGACTCTACCCAAGTTGCATTGTTGGCTGGAATGACTTTCAGTGCCGCTGGAATCGGGAATTTGCTGTTTGCAAGGAAATGGGGACAACTCGGGGATTCCATCGGATATGAGAAAGTGTTAAGTGCATTACTGATATTGGCTTTTGTATTCATTGTTCCACAAGCTTTCGTTACAGAGCTTTGGCAATTGATGGCCTTACGAATCCTGTTCGGTATAGCGATAGGAGGATTGATTCCGGTCACCACTGCATTGATAAGACGGGAAGCACCTATCGAGATTCAAGGTGAAATGATGGGTTATAATACAAGTTTCCGCTTCTTCGGCAATATTATAGGGCCTATGTTTGGTGGTATTATCAGTGGTTTCATCGGCATATCATCGGTATTTTTTGTGACAGGATCGCTATTTCTAGCTGCTTACCTGGTCCTTACTATGACTCGTAAAATGCCGGAACAAGATTTTGAACGAGTATTACTCAATGAAGAAGCACATCAACAGGCTTAATTTCTTTTAATCAAGCGTTTCCCATATCGGGAAACGCTTTTTCATACTTCAAATAATAATTTTTCTCACCAGAAATCACCATTATTTAATCGCTTTCTTCCTATTTATCATTGCATCAATAGTTTTGCCTCGACCCAATTATCTGTAGTGACAATCCAATGCAAACGTCAGAAATCTACGCTATAATTGAGATTATGAATACGAAAATGTGATTTTTCTAAAAAGGAGGATTAACTTGTCTTTTGTTTACTTAATTTTCATTCCCATGCTTGCTGCACTTCTGATTCCTTTTTTATTTAAGAAACTCAGCGGCATTCATACTGGCTGGTTTGTCCTAATCGTTCCCGTCGTTTTGTTCGGCATATACACGACGTTATTGCCAAAGGTACAAGAAGGAGAATCAATCACTTCGTCATTTGAATGGATTCCTTCTTTGGATATTTCCTTTATCTCGTACATAGATGGATTGAGTTTATTATTCTCTCTTCTCATCACCGGAATCGGAGCACTTGTGGTCCTTTATTCCATCTTTTATTTGGACAAGACTCGCGAACAGTTACATAACTTCTATGTTTATTTGATGCTATTCATGACTGCCATGCTTGGCGTTGTTCAATCCGATCACATCATCAGTCTTTATTTCTTTTGGGAGTTAACATCGATTTCTTCTTTCTTACTGATCGGCTATTGGTATAAACGGGACCGTTCCCGCTTCGGTGCATTGAAATCCATGATGATCACCGTGTTTGGCGGGTTGATGATGCTCGGTGGTTTTTTACTGCTGTCGCTCATGGGCGATACTTACTCGATCCGTGAGTTGATTGCTCAAGCTCCAGAACTTGCGAATCATGAGTGGTTTGTATGGTCGCTAGTCTTGGTATTATTGGGCGCATTCACAAAATCAGCTCAATTCCCATTCTATATCTGGTTACCGGATGCAATGGAGGCCCCAACACCAGTCAGCGCCTATCTGCACTCTGCAACAATGGTAAAGGCAGGAATTTACTTGGTCGCTCGCCTTACACCTCTGTATGCAAGTTCTGAATGGTGGATCTGGCTTGTTACCGGCATCGGCTTACTGACATTGTTCTGGGGTTCATTCTTCGCATTGAAACAAACCGATTTGAAAGGGATTCTCGCATTTTCCACAGTCAGTCAGCTCGGGTTGATCATGTCCTTGCTAGGAGCTGGAGCCATCGCCTTTCATACCGGTATCGACCGTGAAAATTCCATCTTTAAATATGCGGCATTTGCTGCGATTTTCCATTTGGTGAATCATGCGACATTTAAAGGAAGTTTATTTATGGTTGCCGGCATCGTGGATCATGAAACAGGGACACGCGATATTAGAAAGCTTGGTGGACTGATGAGCTTGATGCCGATCAGTTTCACCATCGCTCTCATCGGTAGCTTCTCGATGGCGGGTCTTCCACCGTTTAATGGTTTCCTGAGCAAGGAAATGTTCCTATCAGGGATTCTATCAATACACGAATTCAACTTATTTGCATTTGACACATGGGGCATTCCACTCCTGGTAGTGGCTTGGGTTGCAAGTGTCTTCACATTTGTCTATAGTTTTTACTTTGTTTTCCGCACGTTTACAGGAAAACATAAACCTGACCTACTGCCAAAAGAAGCACATGAAGCACCGCTCGGGATGCTCATTTCCCCAACGATTTTGGGATTGCTCGTAGTTGCGATATTCTTCATTCCGAATCTCATTGGCGATACACTGGTAAAGCCTGCGGTACTCGCAGTCCAGCCTTTTCTCTATACGTCGACCAATGATATCGATATCCATATTGCAGCTTGGCATGGGTTAGAAAGCCCTGAACTTTGGATGACAGTCGGGATAGTCGCACTTGGTCTCCTTTTGTATTTGACTTTATCAAAATGGCAACCTCTTTATGGGAAGTTCCCTCAAGGGTTCTCACTGAATCGACTATATGACAGTGTTATGGACCTAAGCGAGACGGGTACCAACCGCTTTTCAAACTTGTATATGACGGGATACATGCGTTCGTATTTAGTTTATATGTTTACAGGAATAATCATTTTAACCATCAGTACTGTTTTCATAAAAGATGCATTTGATATCAGTTTTGCAACACTCGCCCCGATTCGTTTCTACGAATTGATTATTGCGCTGGTGTTGGTTGCTGGCACGGTAACAATTTTGGTAGCCAAGTCCAGATTGACATCCATTATTGCTTTGGGTGCTGTAGGTTATTCCGTAGCTTTATTCTTTGTAATTTTTAACGCACCGGATTTAGCTTTGACGCAACTGGTGATTGAAACGGTTTCTGTCGCTCTTTTCTTGCTTGCCTTTTATCACTTGCCAAAGTTGAATCGTCACGAAAACCGCATGAAATTCCGACTAGGAAATGCACTTGTTGCATTTGGTGTAGGGGTAACGGTAACCATTGTTGCGCTTTCCGCACACTCACAGAAACTCGTTCGTTCTATCTCATCCTATTATGAAAAGACTGTTTATACAGAAGCTGGCGGTGGCAATATTGTCAACGTCATTTTAGTGGACTACCGCGGTTTCGATACATTATTCGAAATTGCCGTTCTATCCATTGCTTCGCTCGGGATTATCGGAATGATTAAACTGCGTTTAACGAAAAAGAAAGAGGTGAATCGAATTGAAAACGAATGATGTTATTTTACAAACAATGACAAAAGTCATTTTCTTCATTATTATTCTCTTTTCGATTCATATTTTCTTCGCTGGTCACTACGCACCGGGTGGCGGATTTGTTGGCGGTTTGCTTACCTCTAGTGGGATTGTCCTTCTTCTGTTGGCTTTTGACCTGAAAACGGTCTCTTCCATGCTGCCAATCAATTACACCGTCATGGTGGCAATCGGCTTGCTGATAGCTCTTGGAACAGCCGCTGGATCAATCTTCTTTAATGTACCGTTCTTCACACATGTATATGATTACTTCACGCTTCCACTTCTGGGCAAGCAGTCATTGCATACGGCTGCCTTGTTTGATGCAGGCGTCTATCTTGTTGTCGTAGGTGTAACGATGACCATTATTCAATCGATTGGAGAGGACGAATAATGGAAATAGTAATGTGCTTTGTCATTGGTTTTTTATTCATGGCGGCTGTCTACTTGATGCTGTCAAAAAGTTTGCTTCGAATCATTATCGGGACTGGTCTTCTTAGTCATGGCGCCCACTTGCTCATATTGACGATGGGTGGACTTGATGGGACTTCCCCTCCCGTACTGGCACCGGGAGTTACGGATTATGCAGATCCCTTGCCACAGGCACTTATCTTGACGGCAATCGTCATAAGCTTTGGCGTCACTGCATTCTTCCTGGTTCTGGCTTACCGTTCATACCAGGAACTGGGTACAGACAACATGAATTTAATGAGAGGAACTGAAGATCATGATTAATTTACTTTTGTTCCCCATCTTACTTCCGTTTTTCTTTGCCATGGTTTTATTGTTATTTCCAAAGAAAATAGTATTACAGCGCGCTTTGGCGATGGTTGCACTTTTTACCACTGGCGTAGCTTCCATCATTTTGATGCTAAAAGTCAAATCTGACGGCATCCAGGTGGTGACATTAGGCAGCTGGCCAGCTCCATTTGGAATATCTATGGTTTCGGATATGTTATCCGTACTGTTGGTTTTATCTTCCACAGTCATCGCATTTTTTGTGGTTTGGTACAGTTTCTCATCCATTGGAAAAGCAAGGGAATCCTTTTTCTACTATCCAGGGATATTATTTATGCTCACAGGAGTGAATGGGGCATTTACCACAGGAGATATTTTTAATATGTTCGTGTTCTTTGAAGTGCTGCTTATGTCTTCCTACTTGTTGATTGTCCTTGGTGGGGAAAAAGTACAGTTGCAAGAGTCAATCAAATATATATTGGTGAACGTCATATCATCTGCATTATTTGTTATTACCGTTGCCTATCTTTATTCGGTGGTCGGCACACTGAACATGGCGGATATCTCAGTGAAAATCGCACAAATCGAACAACCGGGAATCATAACGGTCATCGCCATTTTATTTTTAGTCGTATTCGGATTAAAAGGCGCGATTTTCCCATTGTTCTTTTGGTTGCCGAGTTCCTATGCTGCACCACCTATTCCCGTTCTCGCGCTATTCGGGGCATTGCTTACCAAAGTTGGCGTCTATGCCATCATGCGTACATATACGTTGTTTTTCACACTCGATCAAAGCTTTACACATGAACTGCTCATGATTTTATCCATACTGACAATTGTGGCAGGGTGTATTGGTGCATTGGCCTATTTCGATGTCAAAAAGATCATCATTTACAATATCATCATTGCCGTGGGAGTTATCTTATTTGGAGCATCCCAAATGACTGAAACAGCATTGATGGGCTCCGTATTTTATTTGATTCACGACATCATTATCAAGGGAGCCCTTTTCCTTTTGATTGGTGTCATCATTGCGATTACCGGGACTTCAGATCTTCGCAAAATGGGAGGGCTGATTAAAACATATCCCGTTCTCGGATGGACGTATTTAGTCGCCGCCTTCGGATTGGCAGGTATTCCTCCATTAAGCGGCTTCATTGGGAAATTGTTGATTGTCCAGGGTGGTTTTGAAGCCGGGAATTTATGGGGCAGCATCTTTATTCTTGCTTCCAGCCTGGTTGTGTTACTGTCAGTCATTCGCATATTTATCTATGCGTTCTGGGGTGAACCCGTTCCAGTAGCGAGATTGACTGTTAAACAATATCGCGGTATCTTTACACCAGCTCTCATTTTAGTCGCTATCAGTGTCTTTTATGGGGTTGGCTCGGAGTGGATTGTCCCTTACATGAGTGACGCAGCTGCTGTACTGTATGATCCTTCTAAATATATACAAGCAGTATTAGGAGGTGCGTGATCTTGGCGTTTCAATTAATGCTTAATTTTTTTGTAGCTATTGTCTGGATGTTCATCTCAGTATCATTTACCGCTTCAACGTTTATCGTGGGGTTCATACTGGGTCTGATCATGCTCTGGATTATGCAAAATTTTATTCCTGGAAGATTTTATATGAGCTGGGTGTGGGCAGTTATTAAATTGGTTGGTTTGTTTTTCAAGGAGCTTTTCATGGCGAACATTCAGGTCCTGTTATTGATTGTTCAACCGAAAATGCCAATTAAACCAGCAATTTTCGCACTCCCTACCGTCTTGGAAAAGGATTGGGAAATCACTTTATTAGCTAACTTAATCACCTTGACTCCTGGGACCCTTGTTATAGATGTTTCAGAGGATTCAAAGACTCTCTACATCCATGCAATCGATTATGGTGATGCGGATGATGCAATAGCATCAATACAAAATACGTTTGAGAAGGCGATTTTGGAGGTGAGCCGCTCATGATGATTTTCTTTTGGGTCGTACTCCTGATGATCAGTTTTTCTATGGTTGCCTTTATATACAGGTTGATTAAAGGTCCTTCTGTTCCGGATCGCGTAGTAGCTCTGGATGCCCTAGGAGTAGCACTGATATCAATGATAGGCATCATTTCCATATTGGCTGACACGATTTTTTTCCTGGACATCATTTTATTACTTTCAATTTTGGCTTTTATCGGAACGGTAGCTTTCTCTAAGTTCCTGGAGAAAGGAGAGATAATCCAACGTGATAACAATCCTAGCTAATCTTCTTATCGTTACAACCATCGTATTCGGTGTGATTTTCACCCTAGTGACAGCAATCGGATTAATCCGATTGCCTGATGTTTATACACGTACACATGCAGCCTCCAAGAGTGCAACGCTCGGTGTTATGTTCATTTTGCTTGGTGTCTTTCTTCATTTTTGGTGGATTGAAGGTCACGTCAATACACGGATTCTATTGGGGATAATTTTCTTGTTCATAACCGGACCCATTGGCGGACATGTCATGGGGCGCGCAGCCTATATATCCGGCGTGAAAATGTGGGATAAATCAGTAAAAGATGAACTCGCACCTGTAATGATTGAACGAAAAAAACAGCGTCAACAGCAATAAAAAAACGCCTGTGCTTCTACCCAATCGGGTAAAAAGCATAGGCATTTTTGTTTGTTAATAAGAAAGCATTTTAATAGTAGCGGTATGGATAATACGGGTACTGCGGATAATATGGGTAGTAGTTTGGATAGGGCTGACGATAACCATAACCACCATATAGAGTTGATCCTAATAAACTACCAACAAATCCACCTAAAAAAGGACCACCAAAATTGCCGAAGCCGCGGCCGAAGCCAAATCCTCCACGGCCGTATCCACCATATGGACGATATCGATTCATTTCTCTCCTCCTCTTCTTCATAACGTATGAAGAAATTAAGGAGTGACATATGCATATAGCCTACTCTTCTTTTTCCAAGCTCATCCGTTCCACGAGTGTTGCTAGTGAACGAACCATCGCTCCAGTGCCACCTTTTGGTCCCAAATCATGAGCTGCACTTGCATCCGACGTCCCGGCGATATCCAAATGGATCCACGGAGTATTCTCGACAAATTCACCAACGAAGCCTCCACCAAAGATCATATGGCCATCGCGACCTGGTGAATTGTTCAAATCTGCTACGTCGCTCTTACGAATTCGTTTTTTATCACTTTCCGTTAATGGTAACCGCCATACAAACTCACCTGTTTCAACGGTAGCCTCAAGGAATGTTTCAAAGAATGTTTCATCATTTGTCAGTGCACCAGTTTTATCTTTCCCAAGTGCAACAATTACTCCACCTGTCAATGTCGCTACATCCACAATGTAATTGGCCCCTTGTTGTTTAGCATAGGTCACCGAGTCTGCAAGGACAAGTCTTCCTTCCGCATCTGTATTCAAGATTTCGATTGTTTTGCCACTGTATGATGTGATGACATCGTCCGGTTTGAACGCATTCCCGGAAATCATGTTGTCAGTGGATGCGATAACCGCGATGACGTTTTGATTCGGACGTGTCTCTCCGATAATGCGCATTGCCCCTAGGACTGCTGCAGCACCGCCCATATCGCCTTTCATCCCTACCAAACCATCTTTAGGTTTAATTGAATAGCCACCCGTATCATAAGTAATCCCTTTTCCAACAAGCCCCACCACATCATTCCATTCATCATTGGCACGGTATTTAATTACCATGAGTCTTGGTTCTTCCGTCGATCCTTGGTTCACTGCCAAGATAGCTCCCATTCCAAGCTCTTCCATCTCAGCTTTCCCCAACTCTTCATATTCAAAATCATAAGTGTCTGCCAATTCTTTTGCATATTCAGCCATTTTCGTTGCAGTCAAGACGTTAGACGGCATGTTGACAAGTGAACGTGCTTCATTAACTGCTTCTGCATATACTTGTCCTAATTCAAAGTATGACAGAGTTTCTTTTTCATCTGAATTTGTTACTAGTTCGATGAAATCGAGGTGATAATCCGTCGAATTTGAAGAAGTCTTGTAGTTAGGCACTTGGTAAATGCCCATTCCAATCCCTTCCCCAGCCAAATATGTCGCATCTTCAATATCGATTTCATCATTCGTGAATGAATCAAGCCAGATGGAAACATTTGTGGATTTTGATCCAACAAGTTCTTTTCCAACCAAGCCAAAAACATCACGCAGTTCATCCTGACCCAATGATTTTCTATCTCCAAGTCCAACGAAGATAATACGTTGAAGTTTACCTTCTTGCAGTGCAGGAAGCTTGGTCAGTTTCTTACGATCTGTGGAAACATCTCCGGCTTTAAGCCATTTTTCTAATGATGATCCGTAAAAAGAAACAAGCTCAGACCAATTTTTAGTGTTCTCTGGGTGCTTGAACGTCCCTACGATTAAAACTTCGGTTTGTATTGCATCAAATTGTACTCCAGTTACTTCAACTTTCACAAATACCCCTCCATATCTATCTTTTCATACAATATTAATTATAAACCAATATGGTTCGATTTTCGAATTATCTGGAATCATCAGAATTCCGGTCATCCAAGTTTTTATAGTATGGTATACTTACTATACTATTAAGAACTAGAAAGGATGGGCAGCCAATGGACTTCGTAACGAATATTCCACTACTGTGTGCACTATTTGGCATTCTGTTTGCCCAATTTATTAAAGTTCCGATTACATATTTAATCACACGCAAACTGGATTGGCGACTGATCACCTCAACTGGCGGAATGCCAAGTTCCCATTCCGCTGCAGTCACGGCAGTCACAACCGCGGTTGGCTTTGAAACAGGTGTAGGCTCACCTCTTTTTGCTGTATCGGCAACCTTTGCGGTCATCGTGATGTTTGATGCGACCGGCGTTCGTTTCCAAGCAGGTCAACAAGCTGTAATCATTAATCAAATGCGTAACGATTTCCAAATATTTGTAAATCAATCAAAGGGTTGGACACAGAAGAAAAATGAAGAAAAAATACAGGAACTAAAAACATTACTTGGACATAAGCCAAGTGAAGTATTTATGGGCGCCATTACGGGAATACTCATTTCAGTCATGATTTATGTATTTTTTGTTTAAAGGTAAAGATAAATGTAAAATGTAGTCAATCTAAAAAAGCAGTGAAGCTCATAGGGAGCTCCACTGCTTTTTCCGTTAAAACATTTGATATCCATTTTTACGCAACAACTTAATGACGATTCCTGCAATGATTGCACCAAGTAAACCACTCGACAAGATCAAGATATCCGCCACATGTAGTGACATCAATTTATCTCCGAGTGCTTGGAAAGCCATCCCGGGTGAAGTGAAGTAATCGAAGAATTCTACCTCATCAATAATTAATATGACAACTATCGGATATACAAGTGCCATTAACCACGTCATACGTAGTAACATGTTAAGTAAAAAGCCGATTCCGAAAAACATAACTAAAAATATAAGTGTTGATAACATTAGCTGTACAAGTGAAAAGTTTCCGTCCATTGAATGATTCCCTCCATGCTTCCTTTCAACAGTTTACATGATTGATAAGTTCCTTTCAATGGACACGCACGATGTTCAACTTTATGTAACAATTACTGAGGATTCTTTCCAAGATATTTTGAGAAGAATCCCCTGGATGCCAATTATTTTCTTCCTGAACCTGAACAGCACGAACATGTTTCAGAACCTCCGAGACGCAATTGGAAATATCCATTTCCTTTGCAATACGGGCATTGATTGTTTTTGTCCTCTTTTTTGAAAGTTGTCATTTTGTACTCTCCTTTTTATTCTTAATTTTCAGATAATATATCATAGACTAAATATTCTGTAAAATATAAAAAGGTACGATGTAAACGAATACATTGGGCTTTTCCTCATCTTTTCTTTTATTATCTCATCATTTCACAGTATTTCAAAAACCATCGTGCAACATTCAACCTCACTTTACCTCTGCCTGTTTTTTAAATCCACGACAAAAAAACTCCCATCCGGAAATTCCGATGGGAGATAATGATAAGTTTATGAATAAATAACAAATCGATTTTACAGTAAGTTAAACTTACCTTTTTTAACAACCATTGAAGGTCCGCCAATCATATAAAGAGAACGGTTATCGATTACTTTTTTCATGAACGATGCTTTCGTTCCCGTAATTTTCTTCCCGAAAACAACTCCGATTGCGTCATGCTCACCAAGTGAACACACGCTACCTTTTAAGTCCGGTACGAACGTCTCAGTAGTTTCACCATTAATAAGTGCGATTAAGTTGTTAGCAACTGTTACACCTTGTTGCATTGCGATTTGAGCTGTTGGTGGGTATGGACGGTTGATTTCTTCATTGATCAATAGCGCGCAGTCACCTACGATAAATACATTGTCATGACCTGGAGCACGCATATCTTTTTCAACTTTAACGCGGGCACGCATATTTTCAATGCCTGTTTGCTCGATTAAGCGGTTTCCGCGAACGCCTGCTGCCCAAACTACTGTGCCAGCTTTCACGAATTCGAAATCTTCTTCACCTTTTTTGATTTTCACGCCTTCTGGAGTCGCTTCCACAACTGGCGTTCCAATTGAGAATTCAATTCCTTTAGCTTGTAGGTGACCTACTGCATATTCAACCAATTCAGGATCAAATCCTGGCAATACCATTGGAGCAGCTTCTACACAAAGTACACGAACTTTTTCTTTAGGTACATCGAATTCTTTGCAAAGTTCAGGAACACGGTTCCCTAATTCTCCAAGGAACTCGATTCCAGTGAAGCCTGCACCGCCTACAACGATTGTTAAACGGCTATCGTCTTTCTCTTCTTCCAATGACCAAGTAGCAAACTGATATTCGATATGTTCACGAATTTGTCGAGCAGCTTTTACGTTAGCGATTGAAAGTGCGTATTTATCCAGACCTGGAATACCGAAAGTTTCGCCTTCGAATCCAAGACCGATAACCAAGTAGTCATAAGTGAATACACCGTTATCAGTTGTCACTTTTTTTGAAGGAATGTCGATGCCTTCAACAGATGCTTTCACGAATTTCACTTTATCAGCTTTTATGACATCTGCAATGTCATAGCGCACTTGATCTGGACGTAATGTTCCAGCTGAAGCTTCATGTAACCAAGTAGATTCATAGTGATAATCATTTTGGTTTATTAATGTGATATCTGCAACGTCTGCACCTATCTTCTTTTGCAAGTTAACCACGGTTGACAGGCCGCCGTATCCAGCACCCAAAACTAATATTGTCGGTCTTTTCACGAAGATCGAAACCACCTTTTACTATTTTTATATGCATTGCTTTAGTCAAAGAAAAAAGAAGTATTTTCATACTTCAACCAGCCTAAAGCTAATTTGTCTAAATTTCGACAAACGTACTATCTCCTATAATAGACCTTTTATGTTTTGTTTTCAATACATTCTTGACATGCAATTAAGGTTTGAATATACAGAAAAAGACCGAAGTTTTTTCGGTCTTAACAATTTTCGGGTGTTCCTGTTTTCTGGGCTGTCCTAAATGATGATCCACAGCCACAAGAAGCGATGGCATTTGGGTTTTCAATCGTAAATCCGCCACCCATTAGTGATTGTTTATAATCAATTACGGTCCCATTGATGATCGCTTTATCTTCCTCTGATACCAGAATGGTCAGTCCATGCTGTTCCAGAACTGTATCCGATTCTTTCTTCTCACGTTCAAAACCCATACCGTAGGATAATCCACTGCATCCTCCACCATGGACGGCTACACGTAAAAATGCACCTTCTTCTTCATTGTGAGTCATCATTTCTTTCACTTGGTAAGCTGCAGCTTCTGATAATTCGACAATCTGTGTCATCCCTTACACCTGCCTTCGTCCTATTATGATATCAAGTTTGTTCCCTTATATACAAGGATAACAACTTAAAATGATGTCCTATTGTTGTATTCATTCGGTATAATATATGGAAGTGCAAATAAAGACTATGTTAAATGTTGCTGTTGATATTCGCAAAACAGCTGCGCCTTCCGCGGGCGTGCGCGGAGCCAAGGTCTCGACTGTCTCGCTTTCCCGCTGGAAAGACATTGGTCTAAATGCAAATCAACAAAGGCACTCTAGCGGGAAAAACTAAAAGTGCGTTCCAATGAAAATCAAGAGATATTTTTAGTCTGGCTTATAAAAAAAGAAGCCCGATTGAGGCTCCTTATTCTATATTGTTCGATTAAAAGCATTTGCACGCTTCCTGGACTGCTCGTACCTGTAGTTCGTAATTAGAATACTTGCTCTACTTCAACGACGCCTGGAACTTCTTCCAATAGGGCACGTTCAATTCCTGCTTTAAGTGTAATTGTGGAACTTGGGCAACTTCCGCATGCGCCAAGAAGACGAAGTTTGACAATGCCATCTTCGATATCAACAAGCTCACAGTCTCCACCATCTCTCAATAAGAATGGGCGTAATTTATCTAGTACTTCTTGTACTTGCTCGTTCATCAGTGTATCAGTCATTTCTTTCGACTCCTTTCCTTATAATTATTATAATGTGAAGAGATGAAAAAATCCATCAGTTAATACTAAAGGGGAATAATAATATGGAAAACAAAACACTATCAATCGAAATCTTTGGTGCTGATATTGTATGCGCAAGTTGTGTAAATGCACCCACTTCCAAAGATACGTATGAATGGCTGCAAGCAGCAATTGACAGAAAGTATCCAAACCATCCTTACATAATGACATATATCGATATCCAACAACCAATTGATAATGAACGCCAGCAAGCCTTTGCAAATCGAATCATGGATGATGAATTCTTTTATCCACTTGTCCTGATTGAAGGAGAAGTGGTGGGAGAAGGTTACATCCAATTGAAACCTGTATTTTCGGAACTTGAAAAACATGGATTTGTAAGTCTGGAATCATAAAAAGAAGACCCGGAAGTTATGTTTCACTTCCAGGTCTTCTTTTATTCATTAACCATTATGCCATTTGTACATCCATAATACACCAGATTTCAATAATCGTGCGATCCGGCCTGTGACTGTTCGATCTGCCAAGTATGCGAATCCTTGTTTTTTCCCGAGGGATCCAAGGAAACCTTTTAGTTTTATTTCGGGCATGGTCTCAGGCAATGCAGCGCCTTTCCACTTAGCTTGGAGCACTTGAACGATCTGTTCAGCTTGCTCTTCTGCCACTTGTGCACTTGGTGCATACGGAAGTGATGCACTGTCACCGACTACATATACATGTTCATCTCCAGGCAGATGGTGATATTGGGATAAAATGACGCGACCAGTCGAGTCTGTTTCAACCCCTAGATCACGCACAGGTGCAACTGGTTGAATTCCTGCGGTCCATACGACTGCATCGACGTCAATTGTTTCTTCATGATTATGCAAAACTTTTGGCTCCACTTTGGTAATGTTTGAATTGCTAACCACTTCAACATTGTGAGTATCAAACCATTTTTTAACAAAGTTACTTAAGCGTTCAGGGAAATCCCTTAAAATACGCGGACTTCTATCAAATAATTTGATTCTTAGGTCAGGTCTTGATTCACGGAGCTCACTGGCAAGTTCGATTCCGCTCAATCCTGCTCCGACAATCCCTACAATCGAATTTGATGGTAATCCACAAAGTTTATTGAATGTTTCTCTGGATCTGCCTATAGTTTGGATGCTGTACGTGAATTCGTCTGCACCTGGAACACCGTGATACTTGTCTTCACAGCCCAATCCAATGACCACATCATCATACGGAAGATTCGTGCCATCCGCCAATATAACCACTTTTTCTTCACGGTTGATTTCAATGATTTCACCGAAAACCATTTTCAAACGGTCATGTTCCGGGAATGACACTCTTACTTCCTGATCCGGCACTGTGCCTGCTGCAAGTGCATAGAATTCAGTTTTCAAGCTATGGAATGGCGTACGATCCACTAGAGTGATCTGTATGTCTTCCGGTAAATTATTTGGTAATAGACGTAGCAGCACACGCATGTTGCCGTATCCGCCACCCAGCAAAACTAAGTTTTTCATAAAAAAATCTCCCTTGAGGCCGTTTAAAAAGTTTGGCCTGAATAATGACAGTCTACGTAATAAAAGCGCTAGTCAGGCTTCTCTTTGAACAAACTTTTTATATACAGTTTTTATCTACGTAGATAGTATAAATCATTGTGAGATGTTTCACAATAAGACACTGGAATTGACGAACGAAAAAAAATAGAGTAGCATGTCGATGTAGCGAGGTGAAGAACGTGAATCCAATGGTAGAATTTTGTGTCAGCAACTTGGCGAATGGTTCACAAAAAACGTTTGAAGAACTAGAACGGGATCCCAACTTGGACGTTCTGGAGTATGGTTGCTTAAGTTATTGTACAAAATGTGCAGAATCTTTTTTTGCAGTTGTTAACGGTGATGTCGTGCAAGCCGATACCCCGGACGAACTGACTAAGAAGATTTACGAATATATAGATGAAAATCCATTATTTTAAAAGTAAGGAGCTGCAATTATGCAGCTCCTTTTTTATACCCATTTGAGCAAATTCTCAACCATCGCGACAGGAAGTAAAGGTTTTGCCTTCACTTCATCTGTAGATGTCACTCCAGTGTTCACATGAATCGTATCGATCCCAAAATCGATGCCTGCCAAAATATCCGTATCATAATTGTCACCTATCATGACCATGTCTTCTTTCGCAAATTGATGCTCTAATTGAATGATATTCAGCATATGTCCCTGTGGCTTTCCAATAAACAAGGGATCCACACCTGTCGAGGCTTGTACTAGGGCGGTAAAAGCACCGTTACCAGGCATTAACCCTCGTTCATTTGGGAATGCCCGATCACTGTTCGTCGATATGAATACAGCTCCACTGCGCACATCCAAACAAGCTTGGGCCAGTTTTTCATACGATATATCTCGATCGATTCCCATGACAAACACTTCATTGGAAGAAGGAACAATTTCTACCCCATTTTCAATCAGGGCATCATGAAGTCCCCTTTCACCGATCATTGACACTGCTGCCTGTGGATAATGGATGGCAATATATTTGGCAGCGGCCATCGCTGAGGTCATAATATGACTCCGCTTTGCTTCAATCCCAAAACCAAACAGTTTCTCCTTAACTTGATCTGGTGTTTGAGATGCATTATTGGTTACAAAGAAAGGTTCTATACCAACACGCTGTAAACGATGTATAAAGTCTACCGTCTCGATAATCGGTTCACTGCCTCGATAGACGGTTCCATCCAAGTCGATACAATAAGCTTTGTACTTCTTCATTCATTGTCCTCAGGTAAAAATGCCGAAACTGGTCCAAGTTCATGAATCAAATAATGTTCAACTTTTTCGGGGAATTGTTTTATTGTGTCCATATTCTTAAATAATGTTTCCTCAACTGCTTGGTGGTTAACACTCATGAAATCACGCACCAGCATTTTCCTTAAGGAGATCACTTCTTTCAATGGTGAATCCATTTCAGGGGATATCACTTTTTCATCCGTCAATATGTCAATGATGTCGTCATAACTGCCAGGATCACGCATAATAAAGCCATCAATCATTGAATTCCCGACGTCGATTATGGATTCGATTACATTTTGTGCGATTCTTTCCAATGCCAACTCGCGCATTGCCCCCGATGGGATGCCTGGAGATTCTTCAAGTAACGGAACAATCGATTTCATATAAGATAATGTCTGATTAATTTTTTTACGGTCAACAAAATACATATAAATCCCTCGCTTTATGTCTTCTAGGTTGATTGCCTTTTCCTTCTTATAGTACCATAATTGCTAGGAATGGAAGGGGAACTGCGAAATGGAACGATTTTTCTTATATGATGATATAGAGGATACGAAAACAAGATTTGTAAGCTTTACAGGGGAATCACAGCGGTACGACTTGGCAATATTACAAAGCAGCCGGTTCTTTGGAAAAGTCCTGGTAATGGACATACAATATAATCGCTTCGCAATTCTTGGACCGGATGATTTAGATGAAGAAGGTTATTTGGAACATGTTTATAACCGCAATGCCGAAGAAGCCTCGGAATTACGTGACTATCTGCAGGAATTGATAGGGTAGGGATTTGCCAAACAAAAAACCTCGATCAGGATGTTTGTACATCCGAATCGAGGTTTTCTTCTTGTTGAATTTCTTCAAGTTCAATAGGAACTTCAACAGGTTTTGAAGGACCGACTTTTCTCAATATGAAATAAGCACACCCGAAGTTACAGTACTCATATAAATAATCCTGTAAGGTACTTACTTTCGTATCATAGGTTGCTTTTTGATTTTTATCTTCAAAAAAACCTTTCAATCGCAGTTGACCATATCCCCAATCTCCCAGGATATAATCGTACTTGTTCAAGATTTCACTGTATCTCTCCTGAAATGCTTCTTCTTTGAACGCTTCACGATAATCTGTAATTATTTCATAATCCCATCGATCGATTGTAATCATGAATTCACACTCCATCAGTTCGTCGAGAGGGCCAATTGCTCATCTCCCAGACGCTGTTTTTCTTTTGCGGCTGCATTTACTTGTTCATCCGCATGATAGCTGCTTCGTACTAGTGGTCCTGCTTCGCAATGTGAAAAACCTTTCGACATTGCAATTTTTCGAAGTTCCCCAAATTCAATTGGCGAGTAATATTTTTGTACCGGCAAATGTTTTTTCGAAGGTTGAAGGTATTGACCAATCGTCATGATATCCACATCATTTGCCCGTAAGTCATCCATCACTTCAATTATTTCTTCTTTCGTTTCACCCAGACCTACCATCAATGATGATTTGGTCGGGATATCCGGCTGCATTTCCTTAGAACGGCGCAATAACTCAAGTGAACGGTCGTATTTGGCACGAGCACGGACTCTTGGGGTCAAACGTCTGACTGTCTCAATATTGTGGTTCAGAATATCCGGTTTTGCGGACATCAACGTTTGTATATTCTCTTCAATACCACCCATATCAGAAGGTAGCACTTCAATTGTTGTAAAAGGATTCTTGCGACGTATCGCCCGTACTGTTTCAGCAAACACCTTTGCCCCACCATCTTTAAGATCATCGCGGGCCACTGCCGTTACGACGACGTGCTTTAAATTCATCAAAACGACTGAATCAGCTACACGTTCAGGTTCCGCTAAATCAAGTTCAGTCGGAAGACCTGTCTTAACTGCACAGAACCGGCAGGCACGTGTACAAATTGCACCAAGAATCATAAAGGTTGCCGTACGACGAGTTCCCCAGCATTCATGTATATTAGGACATTTCGCTTCTTCACAAACTGTATGTAAATTATTTTCACGCATGATTTTTTTAAGGCCTTTATAGTTATCATTCGTGTTCAATTTAATCTTAAGCCAGTCAGGTTTTCGGATATGCGTTTGCTGTGTTGTCATATACTTCGGCCCCTTCTTTACGAACTATTTAGGTAATTTATTCACTGTTGTCAATGTACCATATTCGACCAGCTCCCACAACCATGCAAAACCCGTAAAACAACGAAAAGCGCCTCTATAAGAGACGCTTTCGTTTTAAGCCCGTTGCTGTTTTGCTTTTGACACGGCGTGCACAATACTTGCTGCAAGGCCACCCCAAATGATGACAACGCCGATAACCATCATTACTATTGCACTTCCAGACATCTGAAGTTCCCCCTATTCGCCATCATGTTGATATGCATCAACATTCGTATTTTTATTCCATTTAAGTGCTGAGAAGATGAACCCTAAAATTAGAGCACCAGCGGCAACAAACCAACCTACATACAAGATGAATGCATTGGAATAGCCTTCATAGTTACCTGTATCATTATCAAATTCTCTTAATAGATTCATTTTCAATAATCCGAACATCATATAACCCAAAACCAGTGGAGTAACAAATTTCAAACAGATTTGCCACCAAGCTCCCAAGCGGATATCTGAAATTGCGTTCGCATGATTTTCGAAAATCGGCAGTTTCTTGAAGAACCAACCGATTGCGATAACTTCAACCAAACCGATTGCCGCAACACCGAATTGATTGATAAAGTAGTCAGCTGCATCCAGGAAGTACAATCCGCCATTCGTAGCAAACAAGAATGAAATGATTGCTGCAATACCTACCCCGATTGCAACAGATTTGTTACGTGTAATTCCGAATTTCTCTGAGAAACCAGCAACATAGGTTTCACAGATGGAGATTAGCGACGTGATTCCCGCCAAAGTAAGTGACAGGAAGAACAAAGCCCCGAATAATCCATTCATGCCTGGGAATTCACTGATAATCTGTGGGAATACGACGAATGCCAATCCCACACCAGCAGATGCTACATCACTTACCGCTACCCCTTGTTGAGCAGCCATGAAGCCCAATGCAGCAAATACTCCGATACCTGCAAGCAATTCAAATGCCGAGTTCGCAAACCCAGTGATGAATGCGTTGTTGGTGATATCGGACTTCTTCGGAAGATAACTTGAATACGTGATCATGATAGCAAAAGCGATAGATAAACTGAAGAAAATATGTCCATACGCCGCAACCCAAACTTTAGGGTTACCTAATTGATCGAAGTTCGGTTTAAAGAACGCATCAAGACCAAGTAGTGCGCCATCAAGAGTCACTGCACGAATTACGACAATCAAGAAAATGACAACGAGAGTAGGAATGAAGATTTTATTTGCAAGTTCAATCCCTTTTTTGACACCTGCGAAAAGGATTACAAAGACAATTGCCCATACGAGCAGTAAAGGAATCGCCACTCCTGGAACTAATCCACCAACTTCTCCCGGTGTTTCAGCCAGCTTGAGAACAGTTCCAAACAAGAAACCACCTGTGTCATCTCCCCATGACTGGTCGAATGAATAGATTGTGTATTTCATTGCCCAGGCAATAATGACTGCATAATAGGTGGATATTACGAAGGATACGAATATTGCCCACCAGCCTAGCCATTCAGCCTTTTTACCGCCCATCCGGAAGAATGATAATGGTGCCGATCCACGATACTTATGTCCCATGGTGAATTCGAGAATTAAAATAGGAATACCTGCAGTTAAAAGAGCGAATAAGTACGGGATAAAGAAAGCTCCTCCACCATTTTCATAAGCGACGTACGGAAAGCGCCAGATGTTTCCGAGACCTACCGCGGAACCGACTGCTGCCAAAATAAAGCCAGCACGTGTTCCCCATTGAGAACGTTGTTCCATGTTGTTTCCCCCTTTTGTTTGCTTCCATATATTACATAATATTAGGAAGCTTATGTATTTTCAGATTATTTACTAATCTTAAAAACAGTATACTATAGTGATGCAAGTTGTAAAGCTCTTTTTTGAAAAAAAAATTAGGGTGAATAAAAAAAGAGCGAGGGCATAAACCCTTGCTCTAAGTGCATTCTAATATACTATGAAGTCTTGTCTATAAATATTACATGTTTCAAAAATAGTATTGTTTTAATAATATTAACTATTATTAAAGTACATGGAGGGCACTTACAAACTTAGTCCAAATCTCCTGAAAAATTTATTATGGCCGTCATTCTGACTGATTTTCAACTGGAACATCAGGTGGTGAAATCGGAACTTCGATTGAAGGCTGGGCTCCTCCATCTCCTTTTGTATAAATTTGAGGGACGGGACCTGAAATTACTCCCAGAGCCACAGGAATTTTTTCTTCTATTGTCGTTGTCTTGGTTGCCAGTGGCACAATGACCTGCACATTTACTTTAATGACGATGCTAATATCCACCAGCGCACTATTAATTCCAAATTCCGTGATTTCACGAACAACATCTGATTGTACATTTCCAATTACATGGAACCGTATTGGGATTTTGGGTCCGAGGTTGCCGAGTAGAGGAATATTCGTTGCTTGACCAAGAGGAACATAGAACACAATACCTCCGTTATCTTCCATTGCATTCGGATCATATTCTATGTCATCTAAATAAGGCAAGTTCTCCAAGTTCCCTTCTTCAGCTTGTTCCAAGTGGGTCTGCACCAATGTGACGGTCTCCGATTTTACCCGGTTGATGATTTCGGTATTGAATTTCGTGGTTACCCGATTATGCTGATCAGTGGGCACTTCCTCAATGATATCATTTACATCCATAACGTTTACTGTACGCGAGTTAATCGCTTTGCTTACTACCAAGGAAGCGATTTTCTGTGATTGCACCTCTGCATATTGCAAATAGATCGGAGTCAAACGAACATTTACGAGATAAAACATGATACCAACTGAAATGGTGACAAACACAAATAACAACGGGATGATATTTTTGCCTTTCGAGTAGATGATTCGTTTTGGAATTTTACGTAGTTTCACAAATAAGCCTCCTACGTCATGGTACGACGAGAAGGCTTATTTTATTCCATTAACTGCTGTCGTTTTTGGCCATACCCGATAAGCACATCCCGAACAAATTCGGGCATGAAATAAGTTGTTGGCAAATCTTTGAATATTGGATAAAAATAGCCGAACGTGAACATATCGAGCGTCGCGAGTCGTATAATATCAGTCGGTTCTACCCTCTTATTCTGAACGAACAACACATGATTCACCACGTTAAAACCGTGGGTAATCATTTTCCCCATTACCACTCCCCGGAATCCCAGTCCTTTTATCTCGAGAGTTGGCCAGCTTTCGTTCAATGACAATAAGTAAATTTCTTTCAAAAGGGCACCACTAATTTCAATTACACATGGATTGATTGGATGGGGCATCATATTGTGAATATCGAAATGTGATACTTCCCCGGATTTCAGATCGGTCAAGAATATCCCTGCGTTAAATAAACCACAATCCGCTAAGCAAAACGTAGTTAAAGCTTCACCAAAAAAATGGGATAATTCCGACTCGTTAAACCAATCTTTATGCAGATATTCCGGTTGGTAAAAAGCAGTTCCCAATAAGTTGCCCCTACCTACGCTGACCAGCTTATCAAGAAACATCTCTTCATCCGGGTTTTCTTTCAATTCATTTGTATCATATAAAATCGCTTGTTTCTTATCAATTGATTTAGTTTCCAAGTTGAAGTTTATTGTGACATGGCCGACATAATGGCCATATTTGCCGGCAGCTGCCAACAGGGAATTATTGACCAATTTCCCTTCATGCAATATGTGGTGTGTATGCGCACCAAAGATAACGTCAATATCCGGAAATTGCTCGGCCATTGCTTCATCTGCTTTTATTCCTAGATGGGATAGGCAAACGATAATGTCAACGTGAGGCTTCATTTCAACCAGTTGTTGTTTTAAAGCATCAAACGCATCCGTCACTTTCCAGCCCAACTGCTTATAAAATTGAGTGAATTCAGCGGTAAGGGCGGTTACACCGATTTTGGTGCCATGTATAGTCGTAAGGATTGTCGTGGGAGTTAACCAACTAGGTATTTTCCCGTCTTGAGTGACCAAGTTTCCGACAACAATTTCAAAACGTGCATCAGTATAGAGGTTTTCCAATTCACTGAAAGAAAGCGTTATTCCCTCATTGTTACCGATTGTGACAATGTCATATTGAGCTTGATTCAAGAGGTCGACATTCCCTTTTCCTAACGTGCCTTCAGTGAAAATATGTGAACGGTCGATATGATCGCCAATATCAAATGTAAAACTTGATTCATTTTCTTCAAGATGCCATTTTTTTCGTGTTGTCACAAGATCATGAATTCTTGGCCAATGATGAAAATGACTGTGCAGATCATTTGTATGATAAAAATGGATAGTTTCAATCATTTGGCCAACTCCTTACCCCATCAGCCCCGCTACTATCGAACGAACACCGAGTAATAATAAAATAATACGCAAAGCAAGAACCAATGTTTCCGATTGGAGCCTTTGATTCAATGTTGCTCCAATTTTCGCCCCGATAAACGCAGCAGGTACAACCGGTATTGTATATAACCAAGGGATATTCCCTAAAGTGATATGACTGACTGAATTTACCATGGCTGACAAAAAGACCATGAACATTGAAGTACCTACAGCAACATGTGGGGGAAACAAGAACAGCAGGATCATGGCAGGCACAATGATCGACCCTCCACCAATTCCAAACAAGCCGGATGCAAACCCAACACCAAAAGTCAAAAGCAACGCAAACCAGACAGGGTATCCATAAACATATTTCTTGCCTGAAGTGTCCGTGAATGTCTTTTGCTTGCCGTGATTAACGAACCATTCAACCGGTTTTAAATACTTTCGTACAAGGAGCAACGTAGATAAAACAATCAATAATATACCGAAATACAAATTGAATGATGGTAGATCCAGTCCTTTATTGACCACAGCACCTATAATTGTCCCAGGTACGCTTCCCGAGAAAAAGATGAGTCCACTGCGATAATCCACCGTTTTGGACTTCATGTTAGTAAGGGTAGAAGCTAAACCAGTGAAAATCATCATGATAACAGACAACCCAACTACATTTTGTGGCGTAATTCCTGGAATCAACCCGAGCGATCCCCCTAAAAATAATGTGGCGGGTACGAGGATGATCCCCCCGCCAAGTCCCACCAATGCACCCACAACACCAGAAAATAAACCGATGAGGGCCAATAATAGATATTCCATTACCATTCTCCTTCAAAAAAATCTAACTGTTTAGAAGCAAGTCCCGTATATTCCACATTTAACATTTGCATGAATTGCTTCGCATTATTGGCTGCATGCCCTCCGGAATTGTTATTGAACAATACGGTGACGTTTTTTGACTGCTGTTCAAGTGATTTGACCAACTGAGCAATCTCCTCTAACTCTTTCTTATTGTAATCATACAAATATCGGACTTCTCTCCATTTTTGATCATTTCCCGGATTTCGCCACCCATGTACATTTCGACCATGGAGCCTAAACAAAACTTGATCCTCTCTAGTGGAAACGGGCACAAGTGGAATGCTTCCTTCTCCCGCTTGAGGCTCGTCGCACACTGAATGTATCCAGTCATGACTCTTTAAATAGGCCAAGGTCTTTTCCTTGAATTCCGGGTAGTACCAAGACTGGTGGCGAAACTCAATAGCCAGCGGCAAATCTTGGAGCCGTTCTCTCACTTCATCTATGTAATCAACGTATTTTTTCTGACAATCAAACCATGGTGGAAATTGAACCAACACCATTCCTAACTTATTGGCCTCTACTAAAGGAGCCAAGGACTCTTTATACAATGCGAACATTTCCTCGGTCGAAGCAAAAGGCAAATCCCCACGATGGTGACCCGTTATCCCTTGATATGCTTTAACGATAAATTGAAATGTATCCGGTGTTTCACGAATCCACTTCCGGATATTCCGTTCCGGTTGGATGGCATAAAAAGCAGCATCCAGTTCAACTACGGGAAAATGAGAACTGTAATCGACTAGCTTTTCTGTGCTCTTCGATTCTTTACTGTAAATATCAGGATGGTCGCCCCATCCGGTAAGACCGACATGAATCACCCTAATCACCCTCCATTTTTTCATTATCATACCATAATGTTCCTTCATTCTTAAGGAACTAGACCATGTGGAAGCATATTGAGTGGTTAGGAGGAGGTTTTCCTCGGGTTATTCAGCATAATGACCGTTATTATCGGCATCAACATGATTTTAATCGGCATTCTCCCATTTTTAATCGGCATTTCAGCATTTTCAATCGGTTTCGACCAGATAATCCCAAATCTAAGCAAAAAATCCCCCGCCAAAATAGCGGGGGGAGAGCATATCAATGATCAGCCGATTGAGCCTTCCATTTCGAACTTAATCAAACGGTTCATCTCAACTGCATATTCCATTGGCAATTCTTTTGTG
>Ga0209013_10000606_pt1 | contig 32466 bp, 28 predicted proteins | sample Cruoilmetagenom2_FD_187291 | JGI IMG/M metagenome (GOLD analysis project Ga0209013, IMG submission 187291) | Oil polluted marine microbial communities from Coal Oil Point, Santa Barbara, California, USA - Sample 2 (SPAdes) (version 2) | ecosystem: Environmental > Aquatic > Marine > Oil seeps ...
AGGCTATGATTCAGTACGCACGCCAGTTCTCGCAGCCGCTGACCCATCTGGCATCGATGGCGGCCACATTCCAGTCGGGAATCGCCTCACTCGAGCGTGTCCTGGAGCTACTCGATGCCCCGGAGCAGACTCCGGAACAGGCCGACACCGTCGACCCGGCTCCTGTTCGAGGTCGCATCGTCTTCGACGACGTGCACTTCTCGTATCTGCCAGAACAACCGCTGATCGAAGGCCTGAACGTTGTCGCCGAACCCGGTGAGACCGTGGCTATCGTCGGGCCGACCGGTGCCGGCAAAACCACGCTGGTCAACCTGATCATGCGCTTCTACGACCTCGACTGGGGCAGCATCAGCCTGGACGGTCGTGACATTTCGAGCTTCCCGCGTCATGAGTTGCGCTCGAAGGTCGGGATGGTTCTGCAGGACACTTGGCTGTTCGGTGGCACGATTCGCGAGAACCTGGCATACGGCAATCCGAGCGCTACCGACGCGCAGATCATCGAGGCAGCGCGCGTCACCTATGTCGACCGCTTCGTGCACTCCCTGCCTGATGGCTACGACACGATGATCAACGATGAGGGAGACAACCTCAGCATCGGCGAGAAGCAGCTGATCACGATTGCCAGAGCATTCCTCGCCGACCCGTCGATCCTCATTCTCGACGAGGCGACCAGTTCGGTTGATACTCGCACCGAGGTGCTGATTCAAGAGGCGATGAACGCGCTCCGGGCACAACGCACGAGCTTCGTGATTGCGCACCGCTTGTCGACGATCCGTGGCGCCGACGTGATCCTCGTGATGGAAGACGGCCAGATCGTCGAGCAGGGCGACCACGATTCGCTGCTCGATCACGACGGTCCCTACTCACGCCTCTACAACGCACAGTTCGCCGGCCAAACGATCTGAGCCGACCGCGATCCTTGAGAGCAACGATCCTCACGGGCAACGATCCTCACGGGGATTCGAAAGGGTAAGCATGCAAGGCCACGTCCATCCTGATTTCGGTCTTGTGACCGAGAAGCTTCAACAGCTCATGTCCAAGCGCTCTGCTGTTGGCGGGGCAGCGGTCGCGGTCTATCACCAGGGTGATCTGGTTGTCGATGTGTGGACTGGTCAGCGCGATGCTCTTGGGACTCCCTGGGAGAGCGACACGATGGCGATGAGCTTTTCCACGAGCAAGGGCGTCGTGAGCACCGTTGCGCATCGGCTGGTCGACCGCGGCGAACTCTCTTATGACGAGCCGGTCGCTACGTACTGGCCCGAATTTGCCGCCGCTGGCAAGGAGAACATCACGCTTCGACACCTCATGAGTCACCAGGCTGGTCTGCATCAGGTTCGTACTCTTGTCGAGTCGACCGAAGGGCTGCTCGACTGGGACGGCATGGTCACAGGACTGGCCGCCCAGCCACCGACCTGGGAGGTCGGAACGAGGTCTGGCTACCACGCACTGACCTACGGCTGGCTGCTCGGCGAGGTCATCCGCCGTGTCACCGGATTGACGGTCAACGAGGCTGTCCAGCGCGAGGTTGCAGAACCACTGGGTCTCGACGGCATGTTCATCGGTGCGCCCACCGAGCAACGCTCACGGATCGCGGACTTGCTGATCGACCCGAAGGCCTCGGATCGAATGCTCGGAATGCTGCGTCGCATGGAACGTTTCGACCGGTACCGCCCTCTCTATGAAGCGCTCGTCATCGACGACTTCCTCGATGTGGCCACAACTGATCGCATTCATGACGCCGAGATCCCGGCAGCCAACGGTGTTTTCACTGCCCGCTCGCTGGCTCGCATGTACGCCACGTTGGCAACGCCGGACGCATTCGACGATCCACCGCTGATCTCGCCAGAAACAATGGCAGAAGCGACGCGCATCCAGACCACCGGCGACGGGCAGTCAGGCGACCTGCTCGGGCGAGATGCTGTTGTTCAGTTGAACATGCGCTGGCGGCTCGGTTACCACATGGCGGCCACCTCGACCGGAGTGCTCCCGAATGGATTCGGTCACTTCGGATTCGGTGGCTCGGGAGCATGGGGAGACCCTGATTCTGGTTTGGCCGTCGCCATGGTCTTGAACAAGATCACCGGTACTCCGTTCGGTGATACCCGGTTTCTCCGGATCGGTGGAGCGGCTATACGATCCGCCCGCCGTCGCGGCTGACCGGGAACTCGCCGACGGCTAGTTTCCACGGATGGATTCCATTGAAGATCTGGCAGAGGCGTCATCATGCACCCGCTCTTGATCGCACAGTTGACGGACCCACATGTCGTGGTTCCCGGGACCGACGAAGAGCTGTTCGTCGACAACAACGAACGGTTGGCCAACGCTGTCCGCCAGGTCAACCAGGAGTCACCACAGATGAGTGCGGTGCTCGCCACTGGTGATCTCACGAACTGGGGCCACCCGGCCGAGTACGAGGCTCTGGCTTCGCTGCTCCAGCCGCTCGCCGTTCCCATCCTTGCGATTCCCGGTAATCACGACGACCGCGATCTGTTGCGCGCAACCTTCCCCGACCTGCCCTGGGTCGATGCAGGCCACGCCAGTTGGTCCATGGTGATCGAGGGAGCGGGTGCATCCTCTGTTCGCATAGTCGGGCTCGACTCGACCATTCCGGGAGAGCCTGGAGCTGAGTTCGACCTTGAGCGGGAGGAGTGGTTGCGGGAGACGCTCGACGATCAGTCCGAGGACCCGACCATCCTGGCCGTGCACCATCCGCCGTTCATCACAGGGATCGGATGGATGGACGGGTCGGGTTTCATCGGACTCGACCGTCTAGCGGCGGTGCTCACCGAGTATCCCGTCGACCGGATCGTGTGCGGCCACGTCCATCGGCCAATCACTTCGTCGATCGCCGGAATCCCGGCGCAGGTTGGTCTTTCGACCGTCCAGCACATCGACCTCGATCTCACGCCAGATGCCGGCGTCTCGCTGATCCACGAACCCGTTGGGTACCAGATTCTCCTTGTCTCTGACTCCGGCATCGTCATGCACACGCGCTACACCGAGACCGGCGAGTCGCCGTTCGTACCGAGTTGGGCCGCCGAGTTCTGACGACTGGAGGATGGGCGCTGGCTTCGTTCGAGCTCAGGTTCAAGTAGTCGTTGATCCGGCCAGGACGTTCGTCGCCCCGTCCCGGGGTAGTCCGCGCGTCGCGGCCACATCTTCGTCGTGGAGGAACCACGCTACGAACGCGGCGGGAGCCATGACGAGGCCGACGGCCAGGAACCCGGCCTGGTATGCGCCGAGGCGCTCGGCGGCAGGTGCCGTATCGCCGATGCCCGAGAGCTGCGAAGCGATGACGGTGGCCGCGAGTGCCACTCCAGTGGCATAGGCCACTTGGCGTTGCGTGTTGAACAAGCTCGTGGCGCGGCCGGTGTCTTCCAAGGAAGTTGTCGCATAGGCCGCGGTCTGAATCGACACGAAAACCAGGCCGACGGCGAGCCCCCGGAAGAACGAGAGTGCGCCGATCGCGTAAAGCGGTGTTGTGAGATCAGCCAGTGCATACGCGCACGTGATGGCTGACGTCGCGGGGATGCCGACGATCATCAGGCGGCGGGGACCGACGAGTTGGTAGAGGCGGCGACCGAACAGGTTGGCGACGAGGAAGATACCGAGTGCCTGTGGTGACAATGACAGGCCGCTCTGGAAAGCGCTGTACCCGCGCAGACTCTGCATGTAAAGCGGGAGTACGAAGACCATTCCGAAGAACCCTGCATATGTCAGGGCGGCGGCGATGTTGATGGTTCGGAACAGCTCATCCTTGAACAGCCGGAGGGTCAGGATCGGTTCGTCGATTCGTAACTGGATCACGATCAGGGCGATCAGCGAGGCGATACCCGCGAATCCGAATGCCAGCACCTTGGGTGATGTCCAGCCGTCGACCGGCCCGATCGACAGGGTGTACAGCAGAAGGGTGATCGAGGCTGCCGACAGCACGAAGCCGGCCGCATCGAAACGCCCCGGGTCAGGTTGCTTGGTCTCTCGTAACCAGAGGAACGCAAGGGCGATCGCCAGCAGTCCGATGGGTCCGTTGATGAAGAAGATCCAACGCCACGACACCTCGTCAACGAGGATGCCGCCGAGCATCGGGCCGATAGCGGGAGCGATCACGGTGACGCTCAGGACACCAATTGCTGCGTTCGCGCGTTCCTCCATCGGGAACGCGCGATACAGCATTGCACCACCAATCGGTACGAGAAGGCCTCCACCCAGGCCTTGCAGGACGCGGAACGCGACAAGCTGGTCGAGAGTCTGAGCGAATCCGCAGAACATCGACATCGCGACGAACATGATCAGCGACATTGTGAAGATTCGTTTGGTGCCGAAGCGATCTCCGAGCCACCCGGCTGCCGGTATGACCGCGGCCAGTGCGAGGAGATAGCCGACGGCAACCCATCCGATGTCGGTAGTGGGTACACCGAACTCCTCGGCAAGTGTTGGCAAAGCAACATTCACCATCGTCCCGTCGATGACCGTCATGAACAATCCGAAGACGTAGATGAAGAGAACCTTCGTGCGGTAACTCAACGTTGTGCCTCCGGGCAGTCTGGTGCGCTCCGTCGGTGTGGTGCACCTCGCCAGTGATGAGTTCGGTGCGTCTTCTCCACTGTGTCCGAACCTACGCGATGAGTCGCCCCGGATCACTTTCGCCGGGGGCTGCGCGCGTACCGTCACAGTTAGCATCGCGTGATCATGTTGCGCACTATGTGCGCAACATGATCACGCGATACCCCTAGGAATATGGCGACTCGATCCAAACGCTCACGATCCCAGCGAACGCGCGGCAATCCCGACGCGCGCGCCCGGGCCGCGGCCGCGATCGCCGCTGACCACCGGCTGACCTTCCCCGACACGCTGCCGATCACGGAGCGCCACGACGAGCTACTCGCGGCTATCCGCGAACATCAGGTGGTCATCGTCGCCGGGGAGACAGGCTCCGGCAAGAGCACCCAGATCCCCAAGCTGTGCCTCGAGGCAGGGCGCGGAGTTGCAGGAATCATCGGCCACACGCAGCCGCGACGCGTGGCCGCGCGCACGATTGCCGAACGCATCGCCGACGAACTCGGATCCAAACTTGGCAGCGACGTCGGCTACACCGTCCGTTTCACGGATGAGGTAGGTGAGGGAACGCTGATCAAGGTCATGACCGACGGGATCCTGCTCGCAGAGATCCAGCGTGATCGCATGTTGAGTCGCTACGACACGCTGATCATCGACGAGGCACACGAGCGCAGCCTGAACATCGATTTCATACTCGGCTATCTCAGGCAACTTCTCCCGAAACGCCCCGACCTGAAGGTCATCGTCACCTCCGCGACGATCGACACGGAGCGCTTTGCGCGCCATTTCGCATCACCGCCACCCGATGACCCGAGGGGTACCCCTATCGACGCGATGGTCATCGAGGTAACCGGCCGCACCTTTCCAGTGGAGATGCGCTACAGGCCGTTCGGATCTGACAATCCAGCTGGTGATCCTGACACTGGTGCTGGTCGGGACGAGCGTGATCAGGTGCAGGCGATCATCGGCGCTGTTCGAGAGCTTGAAGATGCCGGCCCTGGAGACGTTCTCGTGTTCCTCTCTGGGGAGCGCGAAATTCACGACACTGCCGATGCCCTGCGCCGACTCGAGCTACGCAATACCGACGTCCTCCCGTTATATGCCCGGCTCTCCTCGGTCGAACAGCATCGAATCTTCGAAACGCCCAAGAAGGGCCGGACGGGGAGACGGGTGGTCCTTGCCACGAACATCGCGGAGACCTCACTCACGGTTCCCGGCGTTCGCTACGTGATCGACGCCGGTTCGGCGCGCATCTCCCGCTACAGCCGGCGGCTGAAGGTGCAGCGACTTCCGATCGAGCCGGTTTCGCAGGCCTCTGCCAATCAGCGCGCCGGCCGTTGTGGTCGCGTCGCCGCCGGAGTGTGCATCCGGTTGTATGCCGAAGAGAACTTCGATGCCCGTCCCGAGTTCACCGAGCCCGAGATCCTGCGCACGAATCTCGCCTCGGTGATTCTCCAGATGACTGCGATCGGGCTGGGCGACGTTGCCCGCTTCCCGTTTGTCGAGCCACCGGATCATGCGGCCATCCGTGACGGCTATCTCCTGTTGGAGGAACTCGCAGCAATTGAGCCTGTCGGGTCCGAGAGAGCCGATTCCGATTCCGATTCTGGTTCTGGTTCTGGTTCTGGGGTCCGTCGATTGACGAAGATCGGGCGACGGCTGGCGCGCCTGCCCGTTGATCCGCGACTCGGGCGGATGGTGCTCGAAGCTGATCGACAGAATTGTGTTCGCGAGGTGCTGGTCATTGCGTCCGCCTTGTCGATCCAGGATCCGCGGGAGCGACCTGATGACAAACGCGAAAAGGCCAACGAACTGCACAATCGCTTCAAGGTCGCCGGCTCCGATCTGCTCACGCTCGTGGCGCTGTGGGACTACCTCCGCCTCAAGCAGCGTGAACTGTCGGGAAATCAGTTCCGGCGGATGTGTCGCGCGGAGTTCCTCAACTACCTGCGAGTGCGCGAGTGGATGGATCTGTACAGCCAGCTACGACGCATCGCCGGCGACCTCGGAATACGGCCGCACAATGAGGAAAGCCACCCTGATCACGTTCACAAGGCAGTCCTGTCGGGCCTGCTCTCACATGTCGGGATGCGCGATCGCGACACTCGAGAATTCATCGGGGCTCGCGATGCGCGTTTTGTGATCGCCCCGGGCTCTGTGCTGACGCGGCGACCGCCCCCGTGGATCATGGCCGCGGAGCTTGTCGAAACGAACAGGCTGTATGCCCGTCGTGTTGCTGCGATCGAGCCGGAGTGGGCCGAGAAGATCGGCGCCCACGCGGTCAAGCGTTCCCACGGCGCCGTTCGCTGGGACCCGAAGGCCGGTCGCGCTGTTGCCGCCGAGACCGTGACGCTCTATGGGCTGCCGATCGTCAGCGATCGCACGATCGGCTATGACCGAGTCGACGTGGCTGAGGCGCGGGCCTGGTTCATCACCAAGGCACTGGTCGAGGGCGAGTTTGCCGATGCAGGATGGGCCGACCGGCACGAGTTCATCAGTCACAACGGAGAGATCCTCGAACGGATCAGGAGAATGGCCGCTCGCGCCCGGCGCGTCGAAGTTGTCGATGACGAGATGCTCTTCGAGTTCTTCGACGACCGCGTTGGCGACGACGTGACGTCGACACGCCACTTCGACCGCTGGTGGAAGGCAACTCGGCGCGACGAACCACACCTCCTCGATCTCGATACGCAACGAGATCTGTTGGATCGTTACCTCGACGACTTTCCAGACGTGTGGCGGCAGCGGCATGGCGCGGGCGAAATCGAGCTGCCCTTGACATACCGTTATGCCCCAGGTGAACCGCTCGACGGGGTGACCGTTCACCTACCGCTCGCCGGGCTCAACCAGGTAACCGATGCCGGCTTCGACTGGCAGGTGCCCGGCCATCGCGGAGAACTCGTGACCATGCTGACGAAGTCGCTGCCCAAACAGATCCGCCGGCAGCTGATCCCACTGTCCGAGACGACCGAAGCAGCGATCGGCAGGCTTGATTCAGTGGAGGTGTTGCCTGATGAGCGTCTGACGGAGGCCCTGGCCGAGGTGCTGACCGCGGTCTCGGGTGTCGCCATCTCGCCGCAGTCCTTCGATCCGTCAGTTGTTCCCGACTATTTGCAGATGCACGTCGTCGTCTCGGACGACGACGGAACAGTCTGTGGCGTCGGCACCGACCTCGACGCGATCAAGGCCAGCCTCGCGGGATCTGTCCGGGAGTCGGTAGCGGCCGCGGCGCCGATAGACGAACGACGAGGCATCACACACTGGGACCTCGGCGAACTACCGCAGGTCGTCGAGTCGACTGATCGCGCTCTCGATGTTCGCGCCTATCCCGCATTGCTCGATGTGGGCGAGAGCGTCTCGCTCCGAGTCGTGACGACACCCGAGCTTCAACAACGCGTGATGCATGGCGGGGTTCGCCGGCTGCTGATCCTCACGGCCGCGCCGACACGCAAATCGGTCGAACGCCTTCTCGGCAACGACGATCGTCTGGCCATCGCGAGAGCGGACATCCCTCTTGACGTGCTGGCCGACGACTGCATCGCTGCGGCTGTTGACGACGTGATGCGCGAGCACGGCTCTTTGCCGTGGAACGAGGCCGACTTCGATGAGCTCCGCCGCAAGGTCAAACAGGCCTCCCCCGGCTTGGCGTCGAACGCGATGGCCAAGGCAGCCAAGGTCGTGCGTTCGGCCTCGGCGACTCGTGACGCGCTCGGCCGGCTCTTTGCCGAAGCACTGCGGCCGTCGGTGAATGACGCCAACACACACCTCGGGAGACTTGTTCGACCCGGCTTCGTGCTGAGTGCAGGTGTGCACAGGCTCGACGACGTCGACCGCTACGTCAGGGCTATCAACTATCGCCTCGACCACCTTGCCGGTGCCACCGATCGTGATCGTCGACGGATGGCCGAAGTGGCGGTGCTCGAGCATCGTTACACGTCTCTGGTCGATTCCACCGGCAGTGCGCAGATCACACCGGAACTCGTTGATGTGGGGTGGATGCTCGAAGATTTTCGGGTTGCGACGTTTGCTCAACCTCTGATGGTCAAGCGCCCCGGCGCAGGTGCGGCGAGTGCCAAACGCATCACCGCAGCCCTCGATTCCGTTTGTAGGTAATTTTCGGAGGACCGTTCCGCCGAAAATTACCTACAAACGAAGAATTGGGACACACTGCCTTGATGGGCGCCTCGGATGGAAGTGAAATTGATGACGGCCAGCTGGATGCATTGACCAACGAAACGGTGGAGTTGCTGCAGACGCTCATCCGTAACCGTTGCGTTAACGATGGGACTCCGGAATCGGGTGAGGAAATCCGCAACGCTGACGTGTTGCAGACCTTCATCGAGGGGCCCGGCGTGCTGGTCGAACGCTTCGAGCCGACACCGGGGCGCGTGTCGATCGTCGGGCGTATCGAAGGCCGCGATCCGAACGCCCCGAGTCTGTGCCTGATGGGTCACACCGATGTCGTTCCGGTCAATGAGTCCGGCTGGAATGAAGATCCGTTCGGCGGCGAGATCCTTGATACCGGTGCAGGTCCCGAGGTGTGGGGGAGGGGAGCGGTCGACATGCTCAACCTCACGTCGTCGATGGCCGTGGTATTCCGCAACTTGGCCGATTCCGGTTTCCGACCCACCGGCGACCTGCTCTTCTTCGGTGTCGCGGACGAAGAGGCGGGCAGCGCCCATGGCGCTCGCTGGTTGGCTGACAACCACCCCGATGCGATACGGGCTGACTACGTCTTGACCGAGAGCGGGGGGCTCCACAGTGGGCCCGAGGAAGCCCCATTCATCGGTGTCAACATCGCTGAGAAGGGCGTGGCGTGGCGGCGACTCACCTTGCGCGGCAGGCCCGGCCACGGTTCGGCGCCCTTCCGGAGCGACAACGCGCTCGTAAAGGCGGCAGGGGTCGTCCAGCGGCTCGCCGACTATCGGCCGGCGCCGAGGTTCCACGAGCTGTGGACCAACCGAGTCGAGACGCTCGGGATTCCGGACGAATTGCAGTCAGCGCTTCTCGACCCCGACCAGATCGAGGACTTGCTCGACACACTTCCCGTCGCCGCGGCTGCACACTTCCACGCCTGTACCCATACGACTTTCTCCCCGAATCTCGTCGACGGTGGCCAGATGAAGGTGAACGTCATTCCCGACACGGTCGTCATCGACGTCGATATCCGAACACTGCCCGGCGAGGGACCCGACGAGGTCGAGGCTCACCTCCGAGCGGCGCTCGGCGACCTCGCCGACCACGTCGAGGTCGAACCGTTGATGAACGATGCCGCTTCGATCAGCCGGGCGGACACTCCGCTCTGGGATGCGCTCCAGCGAGCCGTCAACGACCCGTTCCCGACCGCGCAATTGAGCGCTCAGTTCGTTGCGGGATTCACTGATGCGCGGATATCCCGCGAGATGGGCGCCGTTGCGTACGGAGCCGGGCTGTTCAGCCCGACCCTCGATGCGAGCGAATACGGCTCACGCTTTCACGGCAACAACGAGCGCATCGACATCGAGTCACTCGCTCTCACCACGCGACTCTGGCACCATGTCGTCACCGACCTCCTGGGCTGACCCAACCAAATGAGACGAAAGGGGTCAGACCCCATTCGTCTCAACCCACGTTTTGTGGGTAATTTTCTGCGGAACGGTCCACCATAAATTACCCACAAACGTGGGGTTGGGGGTGCGGGGTCAGGTTGCTTGGAAGCGATCGGATTCGACTTCGATCGCTTCGCTGTGGCGGAGCATGCGCTGCACGTGCATCGCGGCGCTTCGCCGCTCGACCGCTTCCACGAAGGGAGCCTTGACGTGTGATCGGTAGATGAATCGGTGGGCGCGCATCTCGTCGATCGTGTGCGGTTCGGCGAGGAAGTCGAGCATCGCATCGTGGCGGCGGCCGATCACCGCCGTGAACGCGTCGATCATCCCGAGGAACGTTTCTCGCCCCTCGATGACGCCTTTGTGGTGGAAAGTCACGTAGAAGTCGGCTTCCTCGTCGCGTACTTTGACGAGGCTCGCCTCGAAGTCTTCGAGATCGCTCCAAACGTCGCCGTAGTAGGGGCCGAAACCGCTGAGATCGATATCGGACAGGAAGAACACGCCGTTCATCCGGAACCCGCTGTGGCCACGGGTATGGCCCGGCAGGTGGACGGCTTCGACTTTGACACCGCCGCCGAGATCGAAGATGTGGCCATCGGTGAAGCCCTGCGCGTCAGGCCGCGGCGTGTAGCTGAACTGGTCGAGAATCATTTTTTCGAAGTCGTCACGATCTGGACCGGTCAACCCGTACACCGCCATCAGGCCATCGATCGACTTGGCCCCCGGCAGGTCGGCATCGTGAATGTGAATTCGGGCGTCGGGGAACATCCCGTTTCCGGCTAGGTGGTCCTCGTGGCTGTGGCTGTTGATGACAGCGTCGACTGCGACCGATGCGCCGCCCCTCTTGACGACGGAGATCGAGGGGTCGATCACAACCGATTCGCCTGCTCCGCGAACGAGGAGCGTGTTGCCCGACGGGTAGGCCCCGCTGTCGTCGCCGATGAGAACGCTCACCGAGTCGGTGAGCTTGCGTTCGTTCTGTCCCCAATCGACGATCACGCCAGCGACGTTACCGACGAGCTCTCGAGAGTCAGGCGTTCGCCTCGCCGGTCTTGAGGTTCAGAGAGGCCGAGTTCATGCAGAACCGGTCGCCTGTTGGCTGTGGGCCGTCAGGGAAGACGTGGCCGAGGTGGGCGCCGCAGTTGGCGCAGAGGGCCTCGGTACGAACCATCCCATGGGACCGATCTTCGTTGATGGTGACCTTCGTGGGGTCGATCGCCTCCCAGAAGCTCGGCCATCCGGATCCGGACTCGAACTTCGTGTCAGAAGAGAAGAGAGCTTCGTCGCAGACGACGCAGTGATACGTGCCGTCGTCCTTCATGTCCCAGTAGATGCCACTGAAGGCACGTTCCGTGGCACCGTTCTGGGTGACGTCGTACTGAAGCTGCGTCAGGCGTTCGCTGAGTTCCGCATCGTTGGGACTTGTTCGTTCTGCCATGGATAGAGCCTGCCTCTCGCAGTGCGTTCTGGGTGTACCCCGCATGGAGTTTCTCACATGTTCTCCATCCGGTCCGAAGCTGTGTACCGGCCGATCCATAGCCTTTCATCATGTTCCCTTCGGAATTGACGAATGCTCGGGCACGGTCTGGTCAGGTGGGGTCTGGTCGGACATCTTCTGGTCGGACATCGTCTGGTCGGACATCGTCTGGTCATGCTCGGTCTGGTCATGCTCGCCAGCTTGCGGCGTTCCTCGGAGGTCTGCTGCTGGTGAGCGCCTGTAGCTCGGCTGGCAACGATTCGGTTGGCAACGATTCGGCTGGCGACGCATCGGTCAGCAGCGAATCGGTCAGCAGCGAATCGGTCAGCAGCGATGAGGCGGTAGATGACCCGCCCGTGAGCGTTTCGGAGGTCGAAACCGCGCAGACCCTTCCGTACCGATATCCGACGGCGCCTGCATCGCCGGCCACCGCCGACCCGACCCCGGTGGCAGCGGCAGAGGCCCTCGAGCAGCTCACCCTTGGTCTGGAAACCGGGCTTCTGGATGTCGACGGAGTGAACCTGCTGGCCGAGACCGGTGACACGCGCCAAGCATGGTACGTGTCTGACCTGATGCGCTTTTTCGGTCGCGGCGAAGGTGACGTTCTCGTCGACGCGTTCGAGCGACTCACAGGAGTGTCGATTGCGGACGACCCAGCCAGCGAACAGAGCCCCTGGCGCAGCGTCACCAACCATCTCATCGCGTGGGACACACCCGACTATCCGAACTACCGCGACGACAAGTCGGGGCTCTTCCTCTTCGTCGAGCCGGGATGGGGGCCATTCTTTGCCGACGAGGATTCCGCTATCGACTGGCGGTACCTCAGTTGGGGTGGAGTGCGGATCGACGACCGCGAACTCGGCGACACGCGAAGTTGCTCGGGCGGCTGCATTCCGGCGCTAGATGACCCGGCTGTGACAGATGCGGACGGCGGCGGTTGGTACCCGGACGAGGCTCTCGTGTTCGGCATCGTCGAGGGCGAGCAGGCATTGGCAATTCCGAAGAACATCGCCGAAGTCCACGAGATGTTCAACCTGACGCTCGGCGGGCGTCGACTCGGTGTTCCGTACTGCACCCTCTGCGGCTCGGCACAGGCCTACTACACCGACAACACCGATGCCGAGGAGCAGCCAGTTCTGAGGACCACGGGCCTGTTGTTTCGCTCCAACAAGGTGATGTACGACTTGCGGACCGCGTCCGTTTTCGACACCTTCACCGGGACGGCGATCTCAGGCCCACTGCAGGATCTCGGAGTCGAACTCGAGCAGACGACGATTGTCGTATCGAGCTGGGGCGAGTGGAAGGAGCAGCATCCGGACACGTTCATCATCGCCGAGGATGGTGGGATCGGCCGCTCGTATTCGCTCGATCCGTTGGGCGGTCGAGACGACGAAGGCCCGATCTTCGCCATCGGATCGGTCGATGATCGGCTTGATGTACAGGAGGTGGTGGTCGGGGTGATAACCGCTGAAGATGTCGCCGTTGCCTTCCCCTCGGATCAGGCCAGCGATGTTCTCGCTGATGGCGGCGAAGTGACGCAAGTCGGCGTACGTCTGGTGTCAGACGGCGACGGCCTGCGCGCCGTGGACGCGGACACCGGAGAGCCAATTGTGTCGCACGAGTCGTTCTGGTTCGCCTGGAGCCAGTTCCATCCCGACACCCAACTCTGGCCCAACTGACGACCGAACAAGTCTGTTCTCGTGAACTATTACCGACGTGTCGTCGGTAATAGTTCACGAGAACGGCGGGCGGAGAACGCGCTGGCGGGTCAGGTTGGGGTTGCGGGTTGACCGGTTTGGCGGAGGAATGTGAGCGAATCCCAGAGATCGGTTCGGCGAATGATCAGCCCGTCGCGAATGACGAACCACATGACGCCGGGGATGTCGATGCGAGTCCCTTCGAACGTTGCCGCGAAGCGGTATCGCACGACAACCGTCGCGCCCGAATCGGAATGGCTCTCGTCTTCGACGAGGTCTTCAATCATGTAGCTGAGGTCGGCGAATGTCTCGAGGAAACCGGGTAGTCGGCTCAGGTACTCGGCACGTCCGATGCATCCCGAACCGAGTTCGCTCAAGTGCTCGTTCTCGAATCGATCAGCAACGAATGCCGCGATCGACTCCGGTTCACCCGTGGCAAAGGCAGCCATGTAGCTCCTTGCAGTGGCACTAGCACCAGTGTCACCAGCAGCGGTGTCACCAGCACTCATCGGAGAAGGTCGTCAAGTGCTGAAGTGGCAGGTGCGAACTCGTCCGCCGGATCATGGAAGAACCGCGACAGGTAACTGATGGCTACTTCGTTGCGCTCGACCGCCCCGCCATCGGTTTCGGGTGCGAGTTCGATGGTGTCGCCCCAAGTCATCTCGACCGAGAAGGCCCCCTCACGGCCGGGAATCGGTTCCAGCGTCGCCTCGGCCATCGAGCGCGGCGGCTGCGTTCCTACCGCGGCATGACGCCAACTTCGTATCTCGCTCAGCGGAAGATCGGGCACGTTGATGTTGACCACAATGGGGTCGGCCGGCAAGTCGTCGAGCAATGCCTGGACGACCGTCTTGCCCACCTCGGCGGCGCTGTCCCAGTGCTGCGAGAGGATCGCCTCATCCCACCCCTGGCCCTCGACCCCGAAGCCGGTCACCGACTGGCTCACCGCGACACCGGAGACGCGTCCGTTGCGCGCGGTGAGCGCAGCACCAACCGTGCCCGAGTGGTAGACGGCGCGGCCGACATTGGCACCGGGGTTGATGCCCGAGACAATAAGGTCGAACGGCGCACCGAAGGCCCCCAGGCGTGAGAACATCACGCAGAGGGCAGGTGGGCCGCTCACGGACCAGATCGCGTCGGCCGAACAGTTGTCGATCTTCGCTTCGCGGACCTCGGGTTGCATGAGCTGCAGCGCGCCGACCGCGGCACTGGAACCTGAGTACTCGGTGTCGGGAGCAGCAACGATCACTTCGTGGTCACCGTCGAGCGTGCACATCGCGCGAACCAAGACATGCAATCCGATCGAGTCGATGCCATCGTCGTTCGTTACCAGGATTCGCATGGGGGTCATCCTCGCACGATGTCAGAGCAACTTCTGGACCAGGACCAGATCGAGCCACCGCCCGAACTTGCTTCCGATTTCGGGAAGCCGGCCGACTTCTACGAATCCGAGTTGCTCGTGGAAGGCCACCGACTCGGGATTCTCGCTGTCGATCGCCCCGATCATTGCATGGAGCCCAGCAGAGCGTGCGCGATCGATGAGAGCCAGCACCAGGGCGCGCCCAACACCTTGACCCTGAGCGCTCTCGGTCACATGGACGGAGTGTTCCACCGTGAAGCGATAGCCCTCACGGGTGGTTGAATCGCGAAAGTCGCCGTAAGTGCCGACCCCGACGACCTCTCCCTCGAGATCGGCGACTAGTACCGGCCACCCGGCGTCGCGGTTGGCTTCGAGCCAGATCTTGCGTTCCTCGATGGAGTGGCGACGTTCGGTCCATTCGATCGTGCGGGTCTCGATGTCTTGGTTGTAGATGTCGGTGATGGCGCTGAGGTCACCAACCTTCGCATCTCGGATATTCATCGGTCCTCAACTGTCTCCGAGCGTGACGGAGCGGGCGTGCTGGGGCGGCGCTCACCGCTCGGATTCGGCGTCGGCGCTCGCATCAGTCACCAAGTCGGGATGATCAGTTCGGTGCAGGTCTGGTTCGAGGTAGATGACCGTGACCGATGGAACGTTCTCCCGAATCGAGTCTTCTGTCGTGTTGATCGCATCAACGAGCTGGTCGGCCGAGAGCGTGGATGCGAACTCGACTTTGGCACCCACCAAGATCTCATCGGGCCCGATGTGCTCGGTGCGGATGTGAATCAGCTGATCGACATGATCGCTGCTCTCGATGGAATTGATGATCGCAGCGCGGACGTCATCACCTGCTGCCTCGCCGATCAACAGGCTCTTCATCTCGATCACGAGGATGATCGCGATGATGATCAGCAGAACGCCGATTGCCGTCGACCCTGCGGCGTCCCAACGAGGATTACCGGTGGCCTCTGACATGAGCACTCCGCCGATGGCGATGATCAAACCGGTTTCGGCGCCGATGTCTTCCAGGAGCACGACCGGCAGCTCGGGTTGTTTGGTCGTACGGATGAATGTCCACCAACTTGTGCGGGGACCTTTCACGTGAGCGCTTTCCTTGATGGCGGTGCGCAGCGAAAAACCTTCGAGTACGAATGCGAGCACGAGAATCGTGAGCGCAACGGGGACGTTCTCGATCTCGTGGGGATGGCGCAGCTTCTCGATGCCCTCGTACAGAGCGAACATTCCGCCCATCGAGAACAATACGAGCGCTACGGCAAACGCCCAGAAGTACCGCTCGCGCCCGTAGCCGAATGGATGTGTCTGGCTCTCTTCTTTCTGCGCGCGTTTACCTCCGAGGAACAGCAATCCCTGATTGCCGGTGTCGGCAACGGAGTGCACTGTCTCGGCGAGCAGGCTTGCCGACCCAGTGATCAAGAAGCCGGCGAACTTGGCGATGGCAATTCCGAGGTTGGCGAAGAATGCTGCGAAAATGGCCTTGCGGCTGCCGTCGGTCACGCCGAGATACTACGAGTTTGCGTCGACCGCGAGCAGTTCGTGGCATCAGGTCGCCCACAGAATCGAGCTCTGATTCAGGATCGCAATGGCCGCCGGTAGCCTTGTTCTGATGAGTCCTCTTGAAGCATTGGCCAGCGAGTCAGGTGGTGCCCCCACCAGCGAGCCGATCATCATCGTGACGCCGGAAGCTATCGATCACTTGCGCGAATTGCGTAACGACGAGACCGACGGTGAGAAGCTCGGGCTTCGTTTGGCAGTCGCTTCGAAGCCCGGGGAAGAGTTCCGCTACGACCTGTCCTTCGAAGAGTTCCTCACCGCTGCATTCACCGATGAGGTTCGCACTCACGATGGCATCAAGGTGATCATTCCGGGCGAAGACGTCGAGCTCTTGGCGGGCGCAACGCTCGACTGCTCCTCCGCGCATGGGCTCGTGATCCGCAATCCGAATCAGCCCGCGGTGCCTTCAGTTGAGGGACTCACGAACGACGATGAGCTCTCGGCCGAGGTAGAGGCTTTGGTCGCCTCCGAAGTCAACCCAGCGCTTGCTGCGCACGGTGGGTTTGTCACCTACGTCGGTCACGACGGCGAGGGCACGGCTTACCTGACCATGGGTGGCGGATGCCACGGATGCTCGATGAGCAAGATGACCATGCTTGATGGCGTGCAGACGATGCTCGCCGACTCAATTGAGGCCATCGAGAGGGTGAAAGACCTCACCGATCACACGACCGGTGAGAGCCCCTTCTATTCCTGACCCTCCGACCACACGATTTGGCGGTTGATCTCGTCGGTTGATCTCGGCGGCTGATCGCGGCCGTTGGGTCAGGGAACCAACAAGTAGTGCATGTCAGGGTGGTCCTGGATGTACGACGCCGCGAAGCCGCACGTCGGACGAATCTGCCAGCCCATCAGCCGGGCCTCGTCGAGGATGCCGGCCATCAGCATTGCGGCGAATTGGTTGTTGCGGTGCTTGGGTAACGTCTCGACGTACGAAAGCGTCATGACGCGCCCGTCGAGCGAGTGCTCGGCAAAACTCAGAAGCTCGCCCTCGCCCCGGCTGTCGATTTCGTGGCGTCGTAGTTCGTAGCGATCGGTCTTAGCGTCGCGAGTCACGAGGATGCGTGCCGCGGGTGTTCTCTCAGCCATGAAGACATTGTGGCGCCGCTCGTCGAGGTCTGCACATCTCGATCCGTCGGCAATCAGCTACACTATTCTCAGTGAGTGAGAATCGTAGCGGAGGCAAGTCAGGTGAACATGATCACTCGAACACCTCGACGCGCCGGCTGGGTGCCGCGACGCTGCTGAATGCGGGCTTCGGAGTCATCCAGGTCGTGGCCGGCCTGGCCATTGGTTCCGTTGTCGTTCTGGCTGATGCAGTGCATCAAGCCGTCGATGCACTCGGCCTGATCACTGCTCTCATTGCGACCACCATCGCACGTCGGCCACCGAGTGAGCGGTGGACGTACGGCCTCGGGAAGGCAGATGCCATAGGAGGGTTCGTCGCGGGGATGCTGCTCGTGGGCTCGATTGCGTGGATCATGGTCGAGTCGGTACGTCGCCTGGTCTCACCGGAGGAGGTCTCAGGTCTCGGGATCCTCGTTGTCGGTCTCATCGCCATTGTCGTCAACGGAATCGGAGCACTGCTGGTTGGCGGAGGCCACGGTGACGAGGCGGTCTCGCTACGCGCTGCCCGTCTGCATTTGCTCACTGACCTGTTTGGATCCGTCCTGGTCGTCGTTGCCGGAGGTCTGATCCTCATCGGTGGTCCCGCATGGATTGATCCGGTTGCATCGCTTGTCTTGTCGGTTGTCATCCTCTGGTCGACATGGAATCTGCTCGGCTCGGCTGCGGGCATCCTGCTCGACCGTGTGCCCGGGGATCTGTCGACTGCAACCATCGCTGGGGAACTGAGAGCACAGGGCAATGTGGCCAGCGTCCACCATGTCCACGTTCGCCCGCTCGGTGGAGGTCGCTCGAGCCTGTCTGCCCACATTGTCGTGGTCGACGGGGACCAGCGAGTTCACGAGGCGCAGGAAATGCTCGATGAGCTCAATGAGTTGATGCGCACTGAACATGGAGTTACGCATACGACACTCCAACTCGAATGCCATGACTGCGCTGACGAAATTTGTGCCCCTGACTCTGACGTTGTGAATACCTGACGATCGACCAGCGACTCAACTTGTGCCAGGGTCTGCGCTATGAATGCCGCAGACCGCGATCCGACTGCCTTGCCCACTCACACCACCGCTGAGCTCTATGCGGACGCGTACGAGTCGTTCTTCGAACTCGCCCGGGCCTTGTCTGATGACGAATGGGCTGCGCCGGTGCCGTGTACGCCCGGGTGGACCGTCCGTGATGTGCTGTCCCATGTGGCCGGAGTTCCGGACGACGTTCTGGCCGGGCGCATGGATGGAGCGCCCGGGGAAGCGTGGACCGCCGCGCAGGTCGAACGGAACCGCAACCTTTCGATCGCTGAATTGCTCGAGCGATGGGCGGCACAAGCCGCTGACTTCGCCGCGGCGATCGAGGCAATCGGGGAGACTCGCCCTCCGTTTGACTGTCATAGCCATGAGCACGACGTTCGTCACGCGATCGGTCGGCCCGGAAACCATGACACGATCATCGTCGAGACGGCGGGCAGCTTTCTCGCTGACGGATTTGCGACACCGTTTGTGGTGACCATCGAACTCGAAGATGGGCGCGCCATCGCCAGCGGAGGAGCCGGAGCTCAGTCGTCGGATGGGGTGATTCTCAGAAACGTCTCGACGTTCGACCTGTTCCGCTCGCGCCTCGGCCGGCGCACTCGAGAGCAGGTTCGAGGATTCGACTGGACGGGCAGCGAGGGAGACATCGACATCTTGATCGACGGATGGTTCCAGTTTGGGCCCTCGGAGATCACCATCGAGGAATAGTCGCGGGCACAACTGCAGCTGTGTTCAGCCTTGACCCTCGAGCGCTCTCTCGAAGTCGTCGACGATGTCATTGACCTCTTCGAGCCCAACCGACACCCGTAGCAGGCCTTCCGTGACGCCAGTGTCGGCCATCTCGTCTGGCGTGAGGCTGACGTGTGTTGATGTGGCTGGATGGCACACCAACGTTTCGGGGCCGCCCAGCGAGGTTGCAATACGTGCGACGCGTAGGCGGTCGAGAAATGCGGCGGCCGCGTCACGATCGGCCACTTCGAAGGACAATACGGTGCCGTACTGCCGGAGCTGTTTGGTTGCGAGACCGTGCTGTGGGTGTTCACTCAAGCCTGGATAGTGAACTGCTCTGACCTCAGGGTGGTCGGCGAGAGTAATCGCTAGCGATCGGGCGGTCAGGTTCTGCTGTCGGGTGCGAACCCCGAGCGTGCGGATGCCGCGTAGCGCGTTGAGCGCATCAAATGGCGATGGCGTAGCTCCGTGCAGCACCGAGTAGGCCCAGATGTCGGCGAGGAGATCGGCATCTCCTGCGATGACACCGAGTGTGGAGTCGTTGTGGCCAGCGATTCCCTTCGTTGCCGAGTGCAGCGAGATGTCGACACCGTGCACCAGCGGTTGCTGGCCGAGCGGCGTCGCGAACGTCGAGTCGACGACGGTGAATGGCCCCTTGATCGAACCGAGTTCGTCGAGGTCGGCGAGTTCGAGCAGGGGGTTGGACGGTGTTTCCGCAATGACGAGCATCGTTCGCCCCGGCTGGACGGCGTCGGCAAATGCGCCCGGTGTCGCGACGTCGACGAACGAAACGTCGATACCCAGTCGCTGGCACGGACCCTGCAGGAACGCCAGCGTTCCCGCGTATAGCTGTCGCTGGGCGACGATGTGGCTGCCGGTCGAGCACAGGGCGAGGACCGTTGATGCGATCGCGCCCATCCCCGAGGCGAACGCCAACGCCTCTTCGGCGCCTTCCAATTCGGCTATCGCCTTCTCGAACGATTGCACGGTCGGGTTGGCGTAACGGCTGTAGAAATCGCCATGGCGAACTGATGTAGCCCGTTGATGGGCATCGTCGAGGCTTACCGACTCCCAGGTGCTCGACGCCCACAGCGCAGGCGCCAGCGATGATCCGCTCGAGCAGCGCCCGGCGACTATTGCAATGGTCTCCGGCGAGAGCTCAGGCGCGTCCGGCCCACGGCCCCGCGTCGATTGGTCTGGCGACATGCCCGACAACGGTATCGGCGCCCACCAAACCCCCACCCCCAGGTTTTGTGTCGGCGCTTACGGTTGGCGCACAGGTTTGCGCTGACTGTGAGTCTGGTGGTGGTTCGTGCTGGCGTGCTCTTATTGGGAGAGGGCGGTGATTGCGAGGTGGTGGAGGTGGCCATTCGAGCTGATGGCCGTGTCGTGTTCGTGCGTGGGCTCGCCGAGGCGGTCGGTGAGGGTGCCTCCGGCGGCCTCGACGATCGGCTTGACGGCGGCGATGTCGTACGGCGCGACGCCGACCGCGTCGATGGCGAGATCCATCGCACCCTCGGCAACTAACATGTGCTGCCAGAAGTCGCCCATTCCGCGTGATCGACGCGCCTGTCGCTGGAGGCCGACCAGTGCATCGGTCAGCCCGAGGAGATCCCATCCGCTGCTGTGCGTGATGCAGATCTGCGCTTGCCCCAATTCGCTGACACTCGACACCGCCATCGATCGGGTGGTGCCCAGCGCAGCGACATGTGCGCCCAAACCCTGCCCTCCCCACCAGCGACGGCCGAGTGCAGGCGCGCTGACCACGCCCATCACGGCGCCGATTTCCGTGTGCGTCAGAGCGATCAGGCTGGCCCACACCGGGATGCCGCGTACGAAGCCAGACGTTCCGTCGATCGGATCGATCACCCACCGCCACGGCGAGTCGGCCGCACCCGCCAGCCCGTGCTCCTCTCCGTAGGCTCCATGGGCGGGCCGACCCTCCATCAGTTGATCGACGATCAACGATTCGGCACCTCGATCGATTTCGGTCACCTCGGTCTCGTTCTGCTTCCAATCGACTGTGAAGTCGCGGTCTAGGAAGCGTGGCAGGGTGAACGCGTCGACGGTATCGGCGACGCGCAACGCGAGCGCGAGGTCGTCGGCCAAATCGAGGCCATCAGCTGTGCCGCTGGGACCGTTGCTCACGGAGCGCTGTTCCCGAAGTCCGGCCGACGTTTCTCCTGTAGCGCAGCGAGGCCTTCGGCGGCATCCGGGCCAAGGAAGTTGAGCATTTCGTAGGCAAGGGAGGCTTCGAAATTCGGCAGTGCCTGGCGCAGCCAGTGGTTGAGTGCCCGCTTGGTCATGCGAGTCGCGTCAACGGGTCCGGCGGCAAGCTTTTCGGCCACCTTCATCGCTGTCGGCATCACCTCGTCCGCCGGAACGGCCTTCGATACGAGTCCGATACGTTCCGCCTCACGCCCGTCGAGGAAGTCGGCGGTCAACAGGTAGTACTTCGCTTTTGCCATGCCGCAGAGCAGCGGCCATATCGCGACAGCATGATCGCCGCCGGCCACACCGATGCGGATGTGTCCATCGGTGAGCCGGGTGTCTTCGTTGATGACACTGACGTCCGCCATCAATGCGACGGCAAGGCCGGCGCCCACCGCCACCCCGTTGATCGCCGAGACGATCGGCGTGTCGCAGTCGATCATCGTGCGCACGATGTCGCCGGCCTCCTTCATCACCCGAATGGTCTGCGGGTAGTCGCCTACCTGCTTGGTGATCCAGTCGAGATCTCCTCCGGCGGAGAATGCGGAACCCGCTCCGGTTACGACGACAGCGCGTACCGATGTGTCGTCGTTGATTGTGCGGAAGACCCGCGAAAGCTGGAGATGCATGTCGGCGCCGGTCGCGTTGAGCCGTTCGGGGTCGTCCAGCGTGATCAGCAAGACGCCATCGCTCGGTCGGTCGAATCGTAGGTGCGTATACGTGGCGTAGATGTTGTCAGTCGATTCCATGTCGGTCACGAAATGGAACTCTACGAGATCGTGAGCGCCGGCAGAGTGCCCGCAGAGTGGTCGGAAATACTCGTCGACGAGGAGTCCTCAGTCGATGATGAGGCGCGCTTCGATTTCTCCGTCCTCAACATTGCCGGTGATCACGAATCCACGCTCGAGATACATCGGGGCAGGCGAACCACGGCCAGGAACCCATGACACCAACAGCGACTCCGCGCCCCAGGTGAGGCACTGATCGATCACGATCTCGAGTGCCCGGCCACCGATACCGCGTCGCTGATGACGCCGATCGATTATGAATCGCCAGAGATAGGGCTCAAGGTGGACGTCGTTGGCGAGCGACAACATGACGAATCCCACAATTTCGCCGTCGGCGCGGACAGCGTGGAACCAAGGTTCCAGTTGGTGTCCGTCGACCACCTCGGGTATGAGCGCATCGGCCAGCGACTTGGTCGCGGGTGACACAAATCGTCGCTGTGAATGATGAGTCGCCAACCGGTTCACGGCAGCGACGTTCGCGCTTGTTACTTCGACGAGGTCGACATGGTCGGCCGGTGTTCGTCGGCGGGCCCGCCACGACTCCCAGTCTTCCCGTGTGATGCCGTAGATCAAGTCGTCGGTGTTCTCGTCGCCGACCCAATACGACAGGCGTGTCCGGCCTTCGAACTCGAAACCGGTCCGCTCGAGCACCATCGCCGACCCGATGTTGTCGGGATGCAGCATGGCCCCGATCCGCGTCGTGTCGAATCTCTCGAAAAGGCACTCGACGAGTGCGACCAGAGCTTCGGTTGCGTAACCGTGACCCCAGGCCTCGCGGGCGAGGGTGTAGCCGACTTCTGCGGAACGACCGCCCCATTCGAGCTTGAAGACGATGTCGCCGAGGATCGTGGAATCCTCGGTGTTCACGATCGTGAGCATCCACCACTCGTCGGGTACCGGGTTCGGCTGCTGAATGATCTTCGAGACCATCGCGTGGGCCCGTTCCAGCGGGTAAGGAGTAGACCAACTCTGGAATTCGGCGACCTCAGGATCACTTCGTCGGGCCACCAACGCGTCGACATCGGCAATAGCGGCCGGGCGCAGTAGAAGCCGATCGGTTCGGATTGCGTCGAACGACACCTGCAGCAACCGGTCGGGCTAGGCGGCCGTCAGCTGTTGTGGATCAAGGCCGCGATGCTTCTGGCATCGAGGCCATATCGAGCATGGATATTGGCAGACTTGGGGTCGTGCGGGAGAAACTTGGTCGGCAGCCCGAGAACCCGAACGAGCGTGGTGGGATCGAGAGCGCACACCTCATCAGCAATCGTCAGGCCTATCCCACCATCGCGAATGCCGTCCTCGATCGTGATGACTCGGTCGTGGTCAGCGGCATCGGAGATCATCTCAGAATCGAGCGGAGCACAGCAGCGGGCATCCCAGACGGTGACCTCGATGCCATCATCGGCGAGCAGGTCGGCGGCTTTCTCAGCGTTCTCGAGCATCTTGCCGATCGCAACGATGCAGACGCCGGAACCCGACCGAGACTTACGTGCTGACAACCCAGTTCCGACCTCGTGCTCGCCGACCATCCTTGCCGCACCGCGCGGGTAACGGATGGCGATCGGGCCCGACTCGACCAGCGTGGCCGCATCGTGGAGCATCTGTGCGAGTTCCTGTGCGCTCGAAGGAGCTAAGACGCGCATGCCGGGAACCTTCGACAGCAACGCCATGTCGTACACACCGTGATGGCTGGCGCCGTCGGGGCCGGTGACACCCGCTCGATCGATGCAGAAAATGACGGGGAGGCGGTGCAGGGCGACGTCGTACACAATCTGATCCCACGCCCGGTTGAGGAACGTCGAGTAGATCGCGACGACCGGACGGAGGCCACCCATCGCCATCCCGGCTGCCCCGGCAACGGCGTGTTGTTCGGCGATGCCGACATCGAAGAAGCGATCTGGAAACCGCTCTTGAAAGGGGATGAGGCCAGTTGGCCCGGGCATCGCCGCGGTGATCGCAACGATTCGCTCGTCGGCCTCGGCCTCTTTGACGATCGCCTCCGCGAACGCCTGTGTATAGCCGGTGGCAACAGCCTTTGGTGGCCCGACCAGCGGATCGAACACGGGAGCGTCATGCAGGTGTTTTTCGTCGTCGTCTTCAGCGGGTGAGTAACCGCGGCCCTTCTGAGTCAAGACATGGACAAGTATCGGGCCCTCCGCGGACAATGCGATCGCATTGTGGAATGCGTGTTCCAGCTCCTCGACGTTGTGGCCGTCGAACGGCCCCACGTAGCGCACGCCCAGTGCCTCGAAGAACGACGGCGGTTGGAGGAATTCGCGAATACCTGCCTTGAACGCGTCCATCGCCGACCCGGCCTGGTGGCCAACAACGGGCAGTTGCTGGAGGAAATCCTCCAAGCGGCGCTGCCGACGTACATAGACCGGGTTGAGGCGGATGTCGGTCAAGGCGTGAGACAGCCGCCCCGTCATGCGATCGCCCACACTCGGGTGGCTCGCGCGTTCGTCGAAACCTTGCGAGTTGGCGGACAGGTTGGAAACGGTCGGCGCATAGGAACGCCCGTTGTCGTTCAATATCACAATCACGTGCTTGCTGGCGTGGCCGATGTTGTTGATCGCCTCGTACGCCATTCCACCGGTCATCGAGCCGTCACCGAGCACCGCGACAATATGGCGGTGAGGGTCGATGCCAGCATCACGGGCGACTGCCATCCCGTACGCGTAGGAGAGGATCGTGGAGGCGTGGCTGTTCTCTACGTAGTCGTGCTCCGATTCCTCACGGCTCGGATAGCCGGACATTCCGCCGTGCTGGCGCAGACTCTCGAACCCGCTCTGCCGACCAGTGACGATCTTGTGCACGTATGCCTGGTGGCCGGTGTCCCAGAGAATGGCGTCGGTAGGAGACTCGAATACCCGGTGGAGTGCCAGAGTTAGCTCGACGGCACCGAGATTTGAGCCCAGATGACCACCCGTGTCGGCAACTGCCGAGACGATGAAGTCGCGGATTTCGCCGGAGAGATCATCCAATTCCTCGTACGAGAGGTCCCGCAGATCAGCGGGTTGTTTGACTCTCTCCAAATACATACAAGATCGACGCTACCCCAGCATGGGCCCACCTAGCCCAACGCTCTAGAGTCGACTCATGACAATTCCCAGCGGTTCACCATTCGATCTAAGTGGTCAGGTGGCGCTCGTCACCGGCGGAAATGGTGGCATCGGGCTCGGAATGGCGGACGCGCTGGCCGCCCACGGTGCAGACGTCGCCATCTGGGGTACCAATCCGGCAAAGAACGAGGCGGCGATCGAACAGCTGGGCCGACACGACGTCGAGGTGCTTTCGATCGTATGTGATGTAGGTGATGAGGTGGCTGTGGTTCAGGCCATGGGCGACACCGTGAGTGAGCTCGGCCGGATCGACTCGGTGTTCGTGAACGCCGGGCTTGGCAGTCGCGCGTCGAGTTTTGTCGAGATGTCGGCAGACGAGTGGCGGCGAGTGATGCGGGTCAATCTCGATGGCGCCTTCTTCACCGCTCGCGAAGCCGCGCGCCACATGGTCGAGCGGAGCGATAGCGGTGACGAAACAGGCGGATCGATTGTGTTTACGACATCAGGATCAGCTTTCTTCGGTCAACAGTCGGGCCAGAACTATGGCGCATCGAAGGCCGGGCTGAATGCGATGATGAAGGCCATTGCGGTCGAGCACGCTCGACATGGCGTGAGGTGTAACTCGGTCCTTCCCGGCTGGATCGAGAGTGACATGACCACCCGCGCCTTTGGATGGGATCGTTTCGTCGAAAGGGTGATGCCTCGGGTCCCGATGCGGCGGTGGGGCAAGGCAGACGATTTCGGTGGCGTTGCGGTTTACCTCGCCAGCCGGGCTTCGAGCTATCACACCGGCGACATCATCACGATCGACGGCGGCTTCCACTCCTTCTGATTCGTCTCATTTGATTGGGCCGGCTTGGACTCGGGCTCGGTGCTGGTCAAAGGGGATCTCGGGATTGTCGAGGGACTCGATCCACCACGTCATTCCGACATCGGTGAGGCGCTTGATCGATTCGAGGCTTGCCGAGTCGTCAGGTGACGGAGTACGCCCGATGAAGATCGAGTCGAACTCGGAGTCGAGTGTGCCGGCTCGTTCGCGATGTTCGTTGACAGCAGCGACGCATGCCGCAAACTCATCGATCGACAAGTATCCGCCAGCCTTCGCGACAGGCCATATTCCGTCGTAGCGGGCTGCACGCCGGAACGGCGCGCCACCAGGCCAGCCGCCAGCTACCCAGATCGGCACCCGGCCGTGGATGGGGCGTGGCAGGAACTGGACACCATCGGCAACAAGATGGTCGCCCGCGAAGTTCACCGGCTGTCCCGACCAGAGCAGTTCCAGTAGCTCCAGTGACTCATCGAGCACGCGGGCGCGCAGCTTTGGGTCGGCACTCTCCCCGAACCGGGTGAACTCGTCATCGGGTGCTCCGAGGCCGACGCCCAGCCGCAGCCGACCTCCTGAAAGTACGTCGAGCGTTGCTGTCTCGCGGGCCAGCACCGACGTGCGGCGTCGGGCGAGCGGCGTGACCATCGGGCCGATGATGGCCTTCTCCGTCGCCACCGCTACGGCAGCAAGCGTCACCCAGGGGTCGATCATTGGTTTCCAGGGCGGTCGTCGAATCACATGGTCCCAGAGGAAGAATCCATCCCATCCGGCTGTTTCTGCCTCCGCGGCGAGTGCTGCAATCCGTCCGGGGTCAGCGAAATCTCCACCGTTCGGAACGCCCAGCCCGAACATTGGTCGACCGTCAGCCATGTTTGGCTCCAATCCTGTCGCGGGTCATGTCGTACGTCCACCGCCGAGCGCCGTGCGATAGATCGTGACGTGTTGCTCGCTGTCATCATCGAACTCGCTGCCACCCATATCGCCCATGCGTGCCTCGACTGTGAATCCGGCTGCAGTTGCCATGGCATCGAGCTCGGTTGGCGATGCCCAGCGGATCGACCAAGGTCTCAGCCGTACCCCGCCCGACTCGGAGAATTGGATGAACTGTCCATCCGCGCGCTGCTCCCGTGGCCAACGTTCCGAGACCGAGAGGACCACCTGGGTGGCGGTCATCGACCGCACGGCGACATCAGAACCTTGGAGCACCTTGGAATCAGGGACGAATGCCTCGACGACGAACGCGCCGCCCGGCCGGAGGACAGCGGTGACGGCCTCGAAGCATCGTCGCTGAACCGCCTCTTCAAGCAGATTGAAGATGGTGTTGTAGGCGATCAGGGCAACGTCGAAGGGGCCTTTCGGGAGATCGTCGACCATGTCGCCCCGGACAGTTCGCACGACACCGGTGGCGTCGCGCCGCGCCAAGACATCGAGCATTGCCTGGCTGCTGTCGACTCCCACCACATCTAGACCCGCCTCGGCCATCGGCACAGCGAGGCGACCAGTGCCTACACCCAGTTCGACAACTCTGCCGCCTGGGCCCGCCAGCGCCTTTGCCCGAGCGACCGTGTCGTCAACATCGGTGACATCGGAATACCAATCGTCGTACACATCGGCGAATCCATCGCCGTAGGAACGATTGTCGTATCCCCGCATCGGCAGGAGGATAGGCCTGAACTGCCAACCAGGCCCTGATGTGGCCGCCGATAGCCTCATCGGAGTGACCGAAACGGCGATCACCTATCTCGATCATGCGGCCTCCGCGCCCATGCGGCCGGAGGCGATCGAGGCGATCATGCCTTTCCTAACCGGCAACTACGCCAACCCTTCGGGGTCGCATAGGTTCGCACGACGTACTCGGCAGGCAATCGATGAAGCTCGGGATCAGGTAGCGGTCGTCATTGGTTGTCGCCCCAACGAGGTTGTGTTCACAGGGTGTGGAACGGAGAGCGACAACACTGCGATCTCAGGCGCGGTCGCCCGGCGCGGTGGTGTAGCAGTGTGTTCGGCGGCCGAACACCCGGCGGTGCTGCAGGTGGTCGAGCACCTGGGAGGCCGAGTGGTCGGCGTCGATGCATCAGGGAGAATCGATCTGGAGCAGTTGGCGAGCACACTCGCCGCCGAGGACAACGTTGCAATTGTCAGCGTGATGGCGGTCAACAACGAGGTCGGCACGATCACCGATCTTGCCGAAGTCGGCAAGATCGTCCGCCGCCATGCGCCAGGCGCTCTTTTGCACACCGATGCCGTTCAGGCTGTCTGCTGGCTCGATCTGCGCCAAGTCACCCCGGAAGTCGACCTTCTGTCGCTCAGTGCCCACAAGTTCGGTGGCCCCAAGGGGGTCGGGATTCTCATCGAGCGCGGTGGTCCGCAGATCGAGCCGCTGATCATCGGCGGAGGCCAAGAACGCGAGCGTCGATCCGGTACACAGAACACCGCCGGGATAGTCGCGACAGCCGTCGCGTTGGAGCTGACCGATCGTGAGCGCGAGTCTGAAGCCATCCGCCTGAGCGAACTACGTGACCGGCTCGTCGCGGGCCTGCAGCGCCAGATCGAGGGCATTGTGGAGACCGTTGTGCCCGATCGAAAAGTTGCCGGATCAGCGCACGTTTGTATCGCCGGAGTCGAGTCAGAAGCGCTGCTCTACCTCCTCGACGAGGCAAATGTTTGCGCATCGGCCGCATCGGCGTGTGCAAGTGGTGCGATGGAACCTTCGCATGTGCTGGCCGCCATGGGCGTTGATCGCGGCGTTGCGCTCGGCGCCTTGCGTCTGACACTCGGATACACAACGACCGAATCCGACATCGATCGCGCGATCGAAGTGATCGACTCGGCAGTTCGGAAGTTGAAACGTTGATGAAGGTCATGTGCGCCATGAGCGGCGGCGTTGATTCGTCGGTCGCGGCGTTGCTGCTCAAGCGCGCCGGCCATGATGTCGTCGGGGTCACGATGAAACTCTGGGGTGGCGACAGCGACACCGGCTGCTGCTCGGTATCCGACGTCGATGACGCCCGCCGTGTGGCGCAGCAACTGGGCATCGACCACCTCGTCTTCAACTTCGCAGACGACTTCAACGAACACGTCGTTGCGCCTTACGTCGACTCTCACGCGCGAGGTCTCACGCCGAATCCGTGCATCGAATGCAACCGGTCGGTCAAGTTCGCTCGATTGGCCGAGCGCGCGGAACTGTTGGGCTTCGATGCGGTCGCCACCGGCCATCACGCGAGGGTCGGCCAGACCGGGGCCGGCGGGTACACGCTCGAACGTGGCGCTGATGCGGCAAAGGATCAGAGCTATGTCGTACACATGCTCGATCAGGCGCAACTCGCCAGGACCATGTTCCCCGTTGGTGGCATCCAGAAGTCCGAGGTCCGAGAACTGGCAGCCGAGATTGGTTTACGTACGGCCGACAAGCCTGACAGCCAAGATGTCTGCTTCATCACCTCGACCGCCGGTCGTACCACGTTCCTGGGTGAACGGATTCCATTTCGTCCGGGACGTGTCGTCGACACAGACGGTCTTCATGTCGGCGACGTTGCCTCCGTCGAGATGGTCACGGTCGGCCAACGTAAAGGACTCGGGCTCTCGGGCGGCGGTCCGAAACGGTATGTCGTCGACGTCGACATGGACACTCAGGTGGTCACGATCGGGAACGAGGATCAGCTTCTAGGACCCGGCATGAATGTGGGCTCGGTGACATGGGTCGATGAACCCGTTTCGGGCCCGGTGCTGGTTCAGTGTAGTGCCCATGGTGAATCGCGAGTCGCCGTGATCCGATCCACTGGCGTCGACGGAGACACAGTCATCGACGTGCAGTGGGATGAGCCGCAGCGTCGCATCGCGCCAGGCCAGAGTGTTGTCTTCTACGACCTCGCTGACACCAGGGTCCTCGGCGGCGGCACCGCCCTCTAGCGCGACGAAGGCGTTAGGACACCCGGATTCCGCGTGCTGCGCAGGCACGTAGCACCTGGCCCGGCCGGCTCGGGGAAATGAGGAAGGCCGTGAGATGGATGGCGCGCCCGTTGGGCTCGCTCGGTGTGAAGGCATAGACGGCAGTGATGGACTCGGTCGTTGTCACTTCGATTGCGTAGCCGCTGGCGGGGCCTGTGAAGTCCGCCGCTTGAGTGTCGGTAGGGGCGAGTTGCATACTCGCCACCTGGGCTGCCCGTAGGGCGAGTGTGTCCGCGAGCACCACCGGGTCGTGGAGCACGATCCCCGCCGGTACGAGTACGAACCAACGTTGGGAGAGTCGATCCCATCGTGGGCTGATCAGGACGATACCGGCGATGGCCAGAGCAGTGATCAGGGTGCCGGAGATCCAGGATCGGGCGGCGAGAAGGAGCGGTCCGGAGATCAGGAAGACCGCCCACACGATCCACACCGTGATGGCCGCGGCCCCGACGGCGGCTGGTGCGCGCAGCGGGAACCTCTCCTCGTCGCCGTAGGCGGAAGCTTGCACGAACTGCCGACCGAATTCAGCGGCGAATACTGCAACGCACGTCACAAAGGCTGGAACGGCGAGCAATGCCAAGTCGACTGCGGGGGCTCCACCAAGACCCGCTGCTGCAGTGGCTGCGAGAGCGAGCGGAGTTCCCACGCGAGCTGCAGTCAACGAATGCACCGACGCCACGGCCAGAGCCAAGGCCACTGTTGCCCAGACAACCCAGCCGCCGATCGCGGCGGCATACCGAACGCTCGAGCTGCGGCCGTCAACCGCTGCTTCGATTGCTGCCCCACCGAGGACGGCAACGATGATCCATCCAAAGCGCGCGATCCACGGCACGGCTCGCGAGAATTCCGCTGCAGGTCGTGACGCCATCTCCATAGGTTGCCGTGATTCCGGTCAAGCCGGACGCGTCCGGAGTTCAGAATTACCTGTTGCTCGATTCGGTGTGACGAGGGACTGCGTGGAACGATGCGTGGATCCCGGATCGGCAGCCGTCGCTCTGGCAGAGTTACGGGTACGAAACAACAGGATCGGAGGGGACGACATGAGTGGTGCCGACAATCGTCCTGCAACGCCTCGTCCCGATGTCCCATCACCCTTCGCCGACGGCGCGGCCGTCGGAATCGGAAGCCTGCCTCACCAAGATCCCCAGGCAGCAGCTGAGTTCGCGATCAGTGAGTTCGAGATCGCTACGATTCCGACATTGCCCGCGCGGTCACCCGCCGAAACGATGATCGCGCAAGCGGCCCTCGGGCTGCCCGGGATCTCTGTCGACCAAACTGGCAGCATCATCGTTGAACCAGCACGAGTCAACGCTGGCGAATCGGGTCGAACAGATCTCAGCAGCGATGCATTTGTCGGGTTCAAGGGCTTTCTCGACCATGCCACCGAGACGGGTCTCGATGGATCGCCGGTCAAGTGGCAATACGTCGGCCCAGTGACGCTGGGCGTAGCACTGCATCGTGCCGGTCTCGACGTCAGCACCGCCTTCGATGTTGCCGGCGCTGCGCTTCGCACACAGCTGGCGGACATCTCCGATGCCGTCTCGCAAGCCCTGCCACAGTCGCCGCAGATGGTCGTGCTCGACGAACCGTGGTTTGCCGATCTGATGACTCCGGGCTTTCCGATCCCACCCGACGAAGCCATCGATCGCATGTCGAGTGCCATGGCGGCATTGCCATCCACGTCGCTTGTCGGGGTTCATTGCTGTGGGCCATGCGACGTCGCGACACTTCTGGCCTCCGGCCCGAGCGTTGTCTCGTTGCCTGCATCACCAGAGCTTGTCGAATGGTCCGGGTACCTGTCCCGATATCTCGCTGATGGTGGCACCATCGCGTGGGGAGTCGTGCCGACTGACGGGCCGATCCCTGTCACGTCAGATCGATTCTGGCGATCACTCAGCGATCTGTGGTGCACGCTGGTACAGCGTGGCTGCGACCCCGTCATGTTGCGACGCAACAGCATTGTGACGCCCCACTGTGGCCTGGCCATGCACTCGGAGTCCGCGGCGCGGCAGGTTGCTCAACTCACCGCTGGGGTCGCCAAGCGCGTGAAAGACCAGTCGATGGCCACCAGGTTCGCACTCGGAGCGTGAGCCTCGGGGCTCATGTCGAACAGTTGCGTGCGCAGATCGCGCACCACAACGACCAGTACCACACGCTTGACGATCCGGAGATCAGCGACGCTGACTATGACGCTCTCGTTCGTGAGTTGCGTCAGATAGAGGCCGAACACCCAGAGCTTGCCGAAGACGACTCACCGACCCAGCAGGTCGGCGGCGCGATCAGTGCCACTTTTGATCCGGTCGAACATCGCGTGCCGATGATGAGCCTCGACAATGCAATGGACGTGGAAGAACTGAGTGCCTGGGCGGATCGTGTCGCAAAGGGTCTTGACGGAGACGCGACGACATTTGTGTGTGAATTGAAGTTCGATGGCCTAGCGATCAACCTGCGGTATGAAGACGGCCAGTTCATCCAGGCCGCAACACGCGGCGACGGCCGCG